>Ga0190265_10000304_pt1 | contig 39289 bp, 40 predicted proteins | sample Popmic124T_FD_133135 | JGI IMG/M metagenome (GOLD analysis project Ga0190265, IMG submission 133135) | Populus adjacent soil microbial communities from riparian zone of Indian Creek, Utah, USA - 124 T | ecosystem: Environmental > Terrestrial > Soil > Riparian zone | place: USA: Utah | collected... | reverse complement strand
CATCGGGTCAGCCACGTCGTCCTCGCCGGCGGCCTGCCGCCGACCGGCTCGATCGAGCGGATCAAGGGCAATGGCGCGAAATTGATCTGCTTCGCGCCCGCTTTCGCGCTCGCCAGGAAGCTGGTCCGCTCGGGCGTCGACGCGCTCGTCATCGAGGGGATGGAAGCGGGCGGCCATATCGGCCCGGTCTCGACCTCGGTGCTCGCCCAGGAGATATTGCCGCCGCTCGCCGCCGAAATTCCGATCTTCGTCGCCGGCGGGATCGGCCATGGCGGCCTGATCGCAGGCTATCTCGAAATGGGGGCGGTCGGAGTCCAGCTCGGCACGCGTTTCGTTTGCGCCCAAGAGTGCATCGCCCACCCCAATTTCAAGAAGGCCTTCATCCGCGCCTCGGCGCGCGACGCCATCACCAGCGTCCAGATCGATCCGCGCCTGCCGGTCATCCCAGTCCGGGCGCTCAAGAATCGCGAGATGGAAAGCTTCGCCGCCAAGCAGCGCGAGGTCGCCCAGCTTCTCGACGAGGGCAAGGTCGAGATGATGGAGGCCCAGCTCCAGATCGAGCAATATTGGGCCGGAGCGCTCCGCCGCGCGGTCATCGAGGGCGACGTCGAATCGGGCTCGGTCATGGCCGGGCAATCGGTGGGCATGGTCAAGGACGAGGCGCCGGTCGCCCAGATCCTCGCCCAGCTGATGGATGAAGCCGCCCACGCGCTCGAACGGCGTTCGGCATGATTTGCTAGCATTATGCATGCAAAGGCGCTATCCAGTCGCCCGGAGGCGGCTATGGCGACACTGACAATCAGGCAACTCGATGACGAGGTCTACGATCGACTCAAACAACGCGCGCGCGCCAATAAGCGATCGCTGGAGGCAGAAGCGCGCCAACTGCTGGACGAGCGGACGCGTAATCTGCCCGCCATTGTCGAGGATTTGCTGGATTTCCACGATCGCATGGTCGCAAAGCACGGCTTCCTTCCGGACAGCACTGAATTGATCGGGGAAATGCGGCGCGACGGATGATCGTCGTCGTCGATGCCAGCCTCGCGGCGAAATGGATGCTATGGGAAACCGACACGCGCGATGCGCTTCGGTTCCTTTACTACAAGGATCGAAGCGTATGCGGTCCGGACTTGCTCTTCATCGAGGTGGCAGCGGCAATCGTGGCGCGCGCGAATGCCAGGAAGGAAATCGTGCCGGACGCGCTCAAGGCGCTGGAAAAATGGACCATCGCGTGGGGCGAACATGTGGTGAGGCCTCACCGTGTCACGCAGCGACGCTTGTATGAGGCTGGCAAGCTTGCCATCGCTCTCGGCCATCCGCTGAAGGACTGTATCTATCTGGCGCTCGCCATCGAACTGTCGTGCCCGTTGGCGACGTGCGATCGGAAGCTGGTTCGCAAGGCCGCCAGCGTCTATCCCGAAGTCAAGCTGCTGCATGAATTCGAACTGGCCGACGACGGCATTTTCGGCCCCAATGATAAGGGAATCCGCTAGATGACTGCGACCGATGCTCTCTTCGCCGGCTCGATCCCGGCGCTCTACCATGATCATCTCGGGCCGCTGCTGTTCGAGCCCTATGCCCGGGATATCGCGTCCAGGGCGGCGGCGCTCAGACCGGGCCGCGTCCTCGAGACCGCGGCCGGCACCGGCATCGTCACCGAGGCCCTGCTCCGCGCCCTCCCCGAAGCCGGGATCGTCGCCACCGATCTCAACCAGGCCATGCTCGACGTCGCGGCCGGGCGGATCACCTCGCCGCAAGTCGAATTCCGCCAGGCCGACGCCCAGGCGCTGCCGTTCGCGGACGCCGCCTTCGACGCGGTCGTCTGCCAGTTCGGGGTGATGTTCTTCCCGGACCGGATCGGCGCCTACAAGGAGGCGCGCCGGGTGCTGGCGCCGGGCGGCCGCTTCTGGTTCAACGTCTGGGATTCGCTCGACCGCAATCCGGTCTCGAAGGCGGTCGCCGAGACCGTCGCCGGCCTGTTTCCCGACGACCCGCCGAGCTTCCTGTCGCGCACGCCCTTCGGCTACCACGACCCGGCCCGGATCGAGGCGGACCTGCGCGCCGCCGGTTTCACCGCAATCGAGAGGGAGACCGTCGGGCTACGCAGCGCGGTCCCCTCGGCGCGCGCGGCCGCGATCGGCCTCACTCACGGCTCGCCGCTCCGCGCCGAGATCGAGGCCCATGGCGAAGGCGCGCTCGAACGTGCGGCCGACGCGGTCGCCGCCACCCTGGCGCGGCTCGGCTGCGATGCCGGCGGGGAAGAGCCGATGTCGGCGCTGGTGTTCAGCGCGCGCTGACGCGCCGGGCGCGGCCGCGCAAAATCCCGGTCAGGCCGTCGATCGAATAGGGCTTTTTGAGCAGCTCGAAGCCGTGGCTGCCCTCCTCGACGAGGATGTGGCTGTAGCCGCTGGTCAGCACCACCGGCAAATCGGGCCAGCGCCCCCTGATCTCCTCGGCCAGCTCGACGCCGTTGACGCCCGGCATCACCACGTCCGTGAAGACGAGGTCGAAGCCGCTCGGCGCCTCCTCGATCATGGCGATCGCGGCGCGGGCGTCGGTGGCCAGGCGCACCTCCTGGCCGAGCTCGGCGAGCAGGTTGGTGGCGAACTCGCCGACGCTTTCATTGTCCTCGACGACGAGGATTCGCCGCCGCTCGAGTTCCGCCGGGGCCGCGACGGCGGGCTCGGCCGTCGTCGCCACCGCCTCCGCCGCCGCCTGGGGCAGATAGAGCGTGAAGGTGGTGCCCTCGCCGACCCGGCTTTCGACCTGGATCTCGCCGCCCGACTGGATGGCGAAGCCGTAGACCTGGCTGAGGCCGAGCCCGGTCCCCTTGCCGGCCTCCTTGGTCGTGAAGAAAGGCTCGAAGATCCGGCTGACCATGTCCGCCTCGATGCCCGAGCCATTGTCGGCGATCGCGATCGCGACGAACGGGCCCTTGCGCGCGGGGCCGCCGCTTGTGCCCGGCGCCCCGTCGACCTTGCGCGCATCGACCTTGAGCGCGCCGCCGTTCGGCATCGCGTCGCGCGCGTTGATCACCATGTTGAGGATCGCGGTTTCGAACTGGCTCGGATCGGCTTCGACCGAGCCGGCATCCTCGGCGACCTCGAAGGTCAGAGCGGTCGGGGAGCCGACCAGCGAGGCGACGATCTGCTTCAGCCGGTCGATCCGGTCCTTGACCCCGAACAGCTCGGTCCGCAGCGGCTGGCGGCGGGCGAAGGCGAGCAGTTGGCTGGTCAGCTTGGCCGCGCGGTCTGCCGTCTCGGCGATCGCGTTCAGATAGCGCTCGCGCTTGTCGTCGGCGATGCCTGGCCTGCGCAGCAGATCGACCGAGGAGCGGATCACCGTCAGCAGGTTGTTGAAATCGTGGGCGACGCCGCCGGTCAGCCGGCCGACCGCCTCCATCTTCTGCGCCTGGGCGAGCGCCTCGCGCGCGGAGTCCAGCTCCTGCTGGGCGAGCCGTCGCTCGGTCATGTCGCGCGTGATCTTGGCGTAGCCGATCAGCTCTCCGTCTTCGTCATGGATCGGATCGATGACGACGCTGGCCCAGAATGTGCTGCCGTCCTTGCGCACCCGCCAGCCCTCGGCCTCGAACTTGCCCTCCCCGGCGGCGATCGCGAGCGCCCGCTGCGGCACGCCCGCCGCCCGGTCCGCCTCGGTGTAGAAGCTCGAGAAATGCGCGCCCAATATCTCGTGAGCCTGATAGCCCTTGAAGCGCTGGGCGCCGCTGTTCCAGCTGCTGACATGGCCGCCCACGTCCAGCAGGTAGATGGCATAATCCTTGACCGCCTCGACCAGCATCTGAAAACGCCGGTCGCCGCTCACTTTCGCGCGCGATTTCTCCTGATTCGGCGGGCTGTTAGCCATAACCGGCCTCCCTAGCCGCTGTCGCCGGATATGGCGAGCGATTCTAGAATCCGCCCGTTTCCATGGCGAAGGGGCCGTGGGGTCGGCGAGCGTTGGAAAGCGTCGCCGCTTTCTGATAGCGGCGGGACATGCCGAGCCAGTCCGCCACGTCCGCACGCGAGATCCTGACGGGCCTGCACGACGTGATGGCGTCGAAGGCGAGCGCTCAGGCCAAGCTGAACAAGGTGGTCAAGATCATCGCCGAGGCGATGGCGAGCGAAGTCTGCTCGATCTACTTGCTGCGCGACGGCGTGCTCGAGCTGTTCGCGACGGTCGGCCTCAACCAGGAGGCGGTCCACGTCACCAAGCTCGCCATGGGCGAGGGCCTGGTCGGCACCATCGCCAGGCACGCCGCCATCCTCAACCTCGCCGAGGCCTCGAGCCATCCCGAATTCGCCTTCCGGCCGGAAACCGGGGAGGAATTGTTCCACAGCTTCGCCGGCGTCCCCGTCATCCGCAAGGAACGGGCGATCGGAGTCCTCGCCGTCCAGCACGCCGATCCGCGCGCTTATGACGAGCTCGAGATCGAGGCGCTGCAGACGGTCGCCATGGTGATGTCCGAGCTGATCGCCAATGCCGGCCTGGCCGACAAAGCGAGCGCGGCGGGCGAGGGCCGCGCCGAGGGCACCCAGCATCTCACCGGGCTCAGGCTCGTCACCGGCATGGGCAAGGGCAACGCCGTCTATCACCAGCCCCGCGTGCTGATCGAGCATACTGTCGCCGAGGATATCGAGGCCGAGCGCCACCGAGTCTATTCGGCCTTCTCCAAGATGCGCGAGCAGATCGACGCGATGATGGGCCAGGCCGAGTTCGGCACCGTCGGCGAGCATCAGGAGGTGCTCGAGACCTACAAGATGTTCGCTTATGACGAAGGCTGGTCGCGGCGGATCAACGAGGCGATCGATTCCGGCCTGACCGCCGAGGCGGCGATCGAGCGGGTCCGCCAGCGCATGCAGCAGCGCATGCGCCAGATCGACGACGCCTTGCTCGCCGACCGGATGCACGACCTCGACGATCTGTCCAACCGCCTCTTGCGCATCGTCTCGGGCCAGCTCGGCACCGCCGCCCAGGCCGGCATGCCGCAGGACGCGATCCTGATCGCCCGCAACCTGGGGCCCGCCGAATTGCTCGAATATGACCGCCGCAAGCTGAAGGGCGTGATCCTCGAGGAAGGCTCGCTGACCGCCCACGTCACCATCGTCGCGCGCGCCATGGGCGTGCCGATGATCGGCCGGATCGGCAATGTCCGCCGGGCGATCGCCGAGGGCGACCTCGTCCTGCTCGACGGGGGCGAGGCGACCGCTCTTGTGCGGCCGACGAGCGCCATCGAGGAGGCGTTCGACACCCAGTTCGCGGCCACCCAGAAGCGCCGCGCCGAATATGCCGCGGCCAAGGACAAGCCGGCCGTCACCAAGGACGGCGCGCGCGTCTCGGTGATGGTCAATGCCGGCCTTCGCGACGACGTGGCCGCGCTCGACGCCACCGGCGCCGACGGAATCGGCCTGTTCCGCACCGAATTCCAGTTCCTGGTTTCGGCGACCCTTCCCCGCCGCGAGGCCCAGCAGCGGCTCTATCGCGCCGTGCTCGACGCCGCGGGCAAGAAGCCGGTCATCTTCCGAACTGTCGACGTCGGCGGCGACAAGAGCCTGCCTTATCTGAACGCCAGTCCGGAAAACGAGGAAAATCCGGCGATGGGCTGGCGCGCGCTGCGCCTCGCGCTCGATCGCGACACTTTGATGAAGTCGCAGGCCCGCGCTCTGCTCGAGGCCGCGGCCGGCCGCGAGCTTCAGGTGATGTTCCCGATGGTCTCCGAGCCCTGGGAGTTCGACGCGGCGAAAAAGATCGTCGAGGAGCAGCGCGCCTGGCTAGCCGAGCGCAAGAAGGCGCTGCCCGCCAGGATCCTCTACGGCGCCATGCTCGAAGTGCCTTCGCTCGCCGAATTGCTCGATATCTTGCTGCCGAAGGTCGATTTCCTGTCGATCGGCACCAACGATCTCACCCAGTTCCTGTTCGCCGCCGACCGCTCCAACCCGCGCCTCGCCGAGCGCTACGACTGGCTGTCGCCCGCGATCCTCAGGTTCCTTCGCCGAATCGTCCGCGCCGCCGACAAATATGGAGTTCCGATCGGAGTCTGCGGGGAGATGGGCGGGCGAACGCTCGAGGCGATGGCGCTGATCGGCATCGGCGTCAGGCGCCTTTCGATCACGCCGGTCGCGGTCGGCCCGATCAAGGCGATGATTCGCTCGCTGGACGCGAAGGCGGCGACGGCGGCGCTCGACCGGCTGCTGGCCAGGCCGCCCGAGGATTTTCGCGGCGCGCTGGCCAAATGGGCGGCAAGGCGCGGCGTATCTATGGCCTGAGGCCGATCGCCGCATGACAAGCGCTGCCGGTTGACAGCGGCGTCCTCTGCGCTGAGGGTCCGCGAAGCGAATCCGGCGCGACGCAGACTGAGGCGGGTTGATGGTGGAGGAAGAGCAGGGCCAGTTCGATATCGTCTCGATCGGCGAGCGGCTTCGGCTGGCGCGCGAAGCCAAAAGCATGAGCCTCGACGATATCGCCAACCGGACTCGGATCCCGATCCGCCACCTTCAGCATATCGAGAATGAGGATTGGGAGGCGCTGCCCGCGGTCACCTACGCGATCGGCTTCACCCGCAACTACGCCAATGCCGTCGGCCTCGACGGCGCCGAGATCGCCGGCCAGCTGCGCGAGCGGCTCGGCGGGCCGAGCAACCGCGCCCCGACCACCCAATATTATGAGCAGGCCGATCCCGCCCGCGTGCCGCCGCGCTCGCTCGCCATCGGCGCCGCGCTCCTCGCAATCGTCCTGGCCGCGGCCTATTTCCTTTGGCCCGCGGCGACGAGCGATTCGCCGGCCGAGGTTCCGGTCCTCGAAACCGGTGCGGCTCCGGCCGCAGCCCCCGCGCCCGCCGCAATCACCCCGCAGGCCGCCGCCGGACAGGCCGTCACCCTGACCGCCGCCGGCGAGGTCTGGCTCCGGATCAGCGACGGCGCCGGCGGACCGGTGCTCTTCTCGGGCAGCCTCGGCCCCGGCCAGACCTTCGCCGTCCCGGCCACGGCGCAAAGGCCGGTGATCCGCACCGGCCGCCCGAACCTCCTTCGCGCCTCGGTCGGCGCCAGCGATCTCGGGCCTTTGGACCCGGTCGAGCGCACGATCGACAATGTCAGCCTCCTCCCCCAGGATCTCGCGGCCCGCGCCGGCGCGGCCCCGCCTGCTCCCGCTCCCCCTCCCGCTCCCGCTCCCGCGAACAACCCCCTTTCGGTGCCGGCCCCGCAATAGTCGGTCGCTTAAGGCTGGCGAGCGGCGCGATCCTCCAATATCATGGCGCGAACGGGCGATGCGGAGTATGTCATGCGCTTCCAGTTTCTTGGGCTGATTCTTCTCGCCGGGGCCGCGGCGCCCGCAGTCGCGCAGCCGCGCCCCGACAGCGTCGAGCGCCGGGTCGACCGGCTCGAACAGCAGGTCCGCGCCGTTCAGCGGCGAGTCTTTCCGGGCGGCACCGCCCAGTTCGTCGAGCCCGAGATCGGGGCCGAGACGCAGACGGGCCCGGCGCCCGACACCGCCTCCGGCGACGCTTTGGCCGGGCTCAATGCACGCGTCGACTCGCTCGAAACCCAGCTTCGCAACCTGATCGGTCAGGTCGAGCAGCAGGGCTATCGGATGGGCCAGATCGAGGAGCAGGTCGCGCGCCTGCGCGCCGACCTCGGCGCGGCGCAGGCGAGCCGGGCCGCCGGGCCGCCCGCCGTCTCCCGGCCCGTGATCGAGGCGGAGGCGCCGCCGGTCCAAGCTCGCCCCGTCCCCGCCGCGCCGGCGGCCGACGGCGCCGAGGAGGCCTATAATGCCGGCTATCGGCTGTGGGACCAGCGCCGCTTCGCCGAGGCTCAGGCGGCGCTCGATGCGGCCGCGACCCGCTATCCCAACAGCCGCTGGACGAGCTGGATGCGCAATATGCAGGGCCGCGCCTATCTCGACGACAACAAGCCCGCCACCGCCGCGCGCATCCTCTTGGCCAATTATCAGGACAATCCGCGCGGCGAGCGCGCCGCCGACAGCCTCTTTTATCTGGGCGCCTCGCTGACCCGGCTGAACCGCCGCCCCGAGGCCTGCCGAGTCTATGACGAGCTCGCTTTGGTCTATCCCGACATGCGCGACTTCATCCGCACGCGCCTGCCCGAAGCCCGCGCCGCGGCGCGCTGCACGGCGGCGAATTAGGGTCGTTCGTCCTTGGGACTAGGGCCCCGTGCGGACCCTAGCAGCGGCGGCCCCGGCCCCCCGGGTCGCCATAGCGCCCGCTGTCCGAGTCGCTGCACGTACGGCGCCTGCGCCCGCGGCCATTGCCGGCCGGATCCGCATAGCGCCCGCGGTCGCTGTCGGTCAGCCCCGAGCGGCGGCCGCCGCGGCTGCCGCGCCCATAATTTGCAGGGTCGGAGCCCGAGCCGGTGTCGCGGTCGGTGATGCCCGTGCGCCGGCGTCCGCCACCGCCGCCGCAGCGCCGGCCGCGGCCGACCGGGTCGCCATAGCGGCCGCTGTCTGAATCGCTGCAGCCGCGGCCGCGATTGGGGTTGCCGCGCCCCCTGCCCGCCGGATCCGAATTGGGGCCGGTGTCGCTGTCGGTGACCTGGAGGGCCTGGGCTTCCTCGACGGTCACGACGCCGAGCGCGCCGGTGAGGACGATCCCGCCCGCGACGGTCGCGAAGAAGGAACGGCGATTGAGCTTGCGTGTGGGTTTCATCGGAGGCTCTTCCCTTCCACCGGATGCAGACAAGGCACGGGTAACAGCATTTCGCGGCCCCCGACAGCATTATCGTTACGGAGGCGGATTTCCGGCTTCAGCGCCGGGTGCAGCGGCGGCCGCGTCCGGCCGGATCGCCGGTCGAACCCCGGTCGCGGTCGTTGCAGCTGCCGGAGCCCCGGCCGCGCCCCGCCGGGTCGGAGCCCGCGCCGCTGTCCGAATCGCTGATCCCGGTGCGCGGCCGGCCATGGCCCGCGGAATCGGCATTGGGGCCGCCGTCGGAATCGCTGGTGCCTGTCGCGCAACGCCCGCGCCCGGCGGGATCGGAATTGGCGCCGCTGTCGGAGTCGGTGCAGCCGGTGCGGGGGCGGCCATAGCCCGCGGGGTCGGTCGGATCGCCGTCATTCTCGCCGGTCCGTCCCCGCCCACGGCCGGCCGAGTCCGCTTTCGCCCCGCTGTCGGAATCGGTCGCCTGGAATGCCGCCGCATCGCCCGCGACCAGCCCCATCGCGCCGCCCGCGGCGACGGCGCCGCCGGCGACCCGCGCCAGGAACGATCGGCGGCTAAGCCTCCTGGTCGGCTTCACCAGCGGCTAGGCTCTAGCGGCAGCGCCGCCCGCGGCCGGCCGGGTCGCCATAGGTCCCGGTGTCGGAATCGGTGCAACGCGGATTGCCGCGGCCATAATTGGGAGCGTCGGAATAACGGCCGCTGTCGGAGTCGGTATAACCGGTCTGCCTGCGTCCGGTGCAGCTCCGCCCGCGCCCGGCCGGATCGGAATTGGGCCCGCTGTCGGAATCGCTGCAGCGCCGCGTGCCCTGGCCGTTGCCCGCCGGGTCCCGATTGGGGCCTCGATCCGAATCGGTGAGGCCGCTGCGTCCGCAGCTTCGCCCGTTGCCGCCCGGATCGGAATTGGGCCCGCTGTCGGAATCGGAGCAACCGCTCTGGAAAGCAAGCGCATCGCCGCCGACCAGGCTGAGCGCGCCGCCGGCCGCGGCGACGCCGACGACCCTTCCCATGAACGAACGTCGATTGAGCCTGCGCGTCGGCTTCATGCCTCTTCCCTCCCTCACCAACGGCGCCCCATTCACAGCCACGTTGGGGGGCGCGCGCCGGGCCACACTATCATGTCGCGCGCGCCTGTCGAGAGCGAAGCGTCGCGCGCCGCTGGTCAGGCCGCCTTGCGAGCCTCGGTGCGGGCCGCGATGAACAGCGCCATCTCCTCCTCGGGCAAGGCGCGCGAGAACAGAAAGCCCTGCATCTGGTTGCAGCCGGCGCGCGTCAGGAAATGCCTTTGCTCGCTGGTCTCGACGCCTTCGGCGACCACCGTCAGGCCCATTGCGTGGCCGATCGTGACCACCGCGGCGACCAGCGCGGCGGAATCGACCTGATGGCCGAGATGCTGGACGAAGGAGCGGTCGATCTTGATCTTGTCGACGTCGAACGTCCGCAAATAGCTGAACGAGGAATAACCGGTGCCGAAATCGTCCAGCGCGATCCGGAAGCCGGCGCCGCGCAGGCTGGCCAGGGCCTCGCGAACCACATCGTCATCCTCCAGCAGCATCCCCTCGGTGACTTCGAGTTCGATCCGGCCAGGCGCGACACCCGCGCCGCGAACGATGCCGATCAGGCGGTCGGCGAAGCCGGAGACGCGGAACTGCGCCGGCGAAAGATTGACCGCGACGAACAGGTTCGGCCAGCGTCGCGCCGCCTTGCAGGCCTCGCCCAGCACCCATTCGCCCAGGTGCGAGATCAGGCCGGTTTCCTCGGCGATCGGCACGAATTGTTCGGGCGAGATCAGGCCGCGGACCGGATGCTGCCAGCGCACCAGCGCCTCGATGCCGACGATCGCATCGCCCTCGGCGTCCATTTCGGGCTGGTAGTGGACGCGAAGCTGGTCGCCTTTTTCGAGCGCGGCGCGAAGATCCTCCTCGATCGCGCTGCGATACTGCACTCGCTCGTCCATACATTCGGTGAAATGCCGGTGGCAGTCGCGGCCCTCGGCCTTAGCGCGATAGAGGGCGATGTCGGCCTTGCGCATCAATTCGATCCGGTCGAGCCCGGATTCGGGTGCGCAGATCATGCCGATGCTGACCCCGACGAAGGCGGAATTGCCGAGCACGTCGAACCGCTCTCGGACGGCGGTGAGGATGCGCCGGCACAGCGCCTCTAGATCCTCATGGCGCGCGATGCCGGGGAGCAGGATCGCGAATTCGTCGCCGCTCAGCCGCGCGACCGTGTCGCAGTCCCTCACCAGGGCGGCGATGCGGGCGCCGAATTCCCGGATCAATTCGTCGCCCGCCAAGTGGCCGAGGGTGTCGTTGACCCGCTTGAACCGGTCGAGATCGAGCAGCATCACCGACAGCGGCTCGCCCCGGCGCGCGCGGCTCAACGCATGGTCGAGGCGGTCCCTGAACAAGGCGCGGTTGGGCAGGCCGGTCAGCGGGTCGTGGAAGGCGAGATGCTGGGCCTGCGCCTCGCTCGCCTTCAGCTGGATCACGGCGTCGTGGAGCTCGCCGGTCGAGCGCCTGAGCCAGAGCGCGAGCAGGCCCATCAGCGCGATCATCGCGATGATCAGCGCCGCCGTCGTCGGCCCGAGCACGGCCATGATGCCGCTCCCGGGCAGCGCCGGCCGCCAGATGAAATAGCCGATCGTGCCGCCATCCTCGCTCTCGAACGGCAGCGCCCGTTCGGCCGGGCCTGGATTGGAAATGCGCGAAAAGCGCAGCCCGTCGATCAGGTTGCGATGCTGGAGCTCGGTCAGGAATTCGCGGTCGAGGAAACGCAGGCTGACCATGATCGACCCCGGCCCCGGCCGCTGCAGATGAGGAGACGAGGCTCTGATTTGCATGACGCTGGCGGCGGCCGGCCGGCCGTCGACATAGACCATCTGGGTGTCGTGTATCGCCCGGGCCGTGGTCAGCACCGCCGATCCCGGGCGCGCCTGGCCGGGATGGCGATCGAAGCGGTGGTTGGGCTCGGCGATGCGCCCGCGGGTTTCCTCGATCAGCAGCCGCAGGTCGCCCCGGATCGCCTCGAACCGCGCCGCCGGCACGACCCGCCCTTCAACGTTGGCGTAGATCGGCGCGTCGCGCCCGTCGAGGATGAAGGTCGCGTCGTGGCCGAAGATGGTGTGCAGCCACCCGCCAAGATTGTCGTCGATCCAGGTCATGTCGAGGCGGCGGCGGCTCAGCTGCTCGACCGACTCGTCCCAGACCGCGACCGTCTCCTGCTCCAGCGCGAGCCGGGCGACGCTGTCGTCGATCGCGCGCTGGGTGGTGCGGATCTGCCGCTCGACGGAGACGCGGTCGCTCTTGCTGGTCGCCCAAAACAGGCCGAATCCGGCAAGCGCGACGGCCGCGAGCGTCGCCGCGACCATCGGAATCAGAATCTTGGCACCGAAGCGCCAGGCCGGTTTCGGGACTCTGGTCAAGACGCTGGTGGCCCTCCAATGCCTCCCGTAGCGGAACGCGATTACCGGGGCCTTCCGGCAGCCATGGTAGAAACACCCTAGGCGCAAATACTTAGCTTCGCGGACCGGCCCCGAACGGGGAATTTCCACACCCGCCCATTTCGCCTAGTCTGGGCCATGGCCGCGCCCCCGCTTCCGCCAGAAGGCATTGCCCGCTTCCGCGGCGGCCTCGATGCGCTGACCGGCGGTGCGACCGGCCTCTTCGGCGTCGCCGTCTCGGGCGGGCCCGACAGCCTCGCCTTGCTCCTCCTCGCCAATGCCGCCTTTGCGGAGCGGGTCCGCGCCGCCACAGTCGACCACGGCCTTCGCCCGCAAGGCGCGGCCGAGGCGGCCTTCGTCGCCGAGCTCTGCGCGGGCCTCGGCGTGCCTCACGCCGTCCTCGCCGCCGATGCGCCGGTCGCCGGCAACGTCCAATCCGCCGCCCGCAGCTTGCGCTACCGCCTGCTCGCCGGCTGGGCGCAAGCTGAGGGGATCGGCTGGCTGCTCACCGCTCACCATCAGGACGATCAGGCCGAAACCCTGCTGATGCGCCTCCAGCGCGGCGCCGGCCTCGCCGGCCTCTCCGGCATCCGCGCCGCGACGCAGATTGCGGGAGTCCCGGTGGCCCGCCCCTTGCTCGGCTGGCGCCGGGCCGAGCTCGCGACCATCGTCGCCCGGGCCGGCATCGCCCCGGTCGAGGATCCGAGCAATGCGGACGAGCGCTACGACCGCGCCCGAATGCGCCTTCGGATCGCGCAGGCCGGCTGGATCGACGCGCCCGCTCTTGCCCGCAGCGCCGGCGCCCTGGCCGAGGCCGACGCCGCGCTCGAATGGGCGGTCGAACGGCTGGTCGCGGAGCGGGTCGGACGAGTCGCGGGCGGACTGACGCTCGATCCGGGAGACCTTCCGTCCGAGCTGCGCCGGCGCCTGCTGCTTCGCGCTTTGGCCTTGGTCGCCCCGGCCGATCCGCCGCGCGGCGAGGCGGTCCAGCGCCTCCTCGCGGCCCTGGAAGCGGGCGAAACCGCGACCCTCGCCGGAGTCAAATGCGAAGGCGGCGGCATCTGGCGGTTCAGCGCCGCGCCGCCGCGCCGCCGTTCCTAGCCGCGCTTCGCCCGCACCAGCGCCTCGTCCAGCGCCGACAGGAAGCGCGACCGGTCCGCTTTGGCGAACGGCGCCGGGCCTCCCATGATCCCGTCCGCGCCGGCGCGGAGGTCCGCCATGATCGCTCGAGTCGCGATCGCGGCTCCGATCGAGGCCGGGGTGAACGGCTTGCCGTTGGGCCCGATCGCCGCCGCTCCGGCCTTGAGGCAGCGGTCGGCGAGCAAGATGTCGCCGGTCACCACCACCGCGCCGGGCCCGGCGGCCTGCGCGATCCAGTCGTCGGCCGCGTCGAAGGCGTCGGAAACGACCACCCGCTCGATCAGCGGATGCTCCGGCACCCGCAGCCGCGCATTGCTGACGATCCTGACCGGCACCTCGTGCCGCCAGGCGACCTTGTAAATCTCGTCCTTCACCGGGCAGGCGTCGGCGTCGACGAGGATGATCGGGGCGGGTGGGGCGGTCATGGCGCCCTTCTAGCCCGCCGCCGCGCTCAACCGAAGGGTGGACTTGGCCGGCGCAATGGTGGAGAGCTTTGCCCTCGGTGCACCTCATGGGGCGGCGTATGAACCGAATGCTTTTGACGATTGCCTGTGGAGCGCTCTGCGCGGCCGGGCTCTCCGCGCATGAATCCGCCGGGCAGGCGCCCGCCAAGCAGGGCAAGACTGCCGCTCAGGAGCGCTACGAGCAGGAGGTGCGCGACGCCGCGGCGGCGCGCGCCCGCTACGAAGCCGAGGTCCGCGCCGCCGAGGCTGCGCGGCGCCGCTACGAAGAGGAGCTGGCGCGATCCAATCGCCGCCGGGCCGAATATGATCGAAGGATGGCGCAGCGCGAGGCGCGGGCCGCCGCGCGCAACCGGCCCGCCCCGGACCGTCAGGAGGCGGCCCCGGCCCGGACCGCGGCCGCTTCGGACCGCAATTGCGAGGAGCGCCGGGAGCGCAGCCGTCGCCGCGGCCGCGACGTCGGCGGCTTTCTTGGCGGAATCGCCGGCGGCGTGATCGGCGGCCCGGCCGGCGGAGTCGCCAATGTCGTCGGCGGCCTGCTCCCGGTCGGGGCGCTGATCGGCGAGGCGATCGCCAGCCTGCTCGATTGCGAGGAACAGCAGCAGGCGGCGACCGCGACCGAGGAAGCGGTGCGCGGCGGCGTCGGCACGACCGCGGTCTGGCGCAGCGAGACCCGCCCGGGCGTGACCGGCTCCTCGACCGTGATGGCGGCCGAGCCGGCGGCGGGCGACACCGAGCCGTGCCTGACGGTGACCGACATCGTCATCGTCGACGGCGAGGAGACCCGGGCGCCCAAGCGGATGTGCCGCCGCCCGCCCTCGAACCGCTACGTTCGGGTCTAGCCGAAGGAACCCCCCGCTCGGCCCCGTCGTTTCTCCATCAATTCCCAGCAAAGATGGAGCTTAACCCATGTCGACCACTCCGAACGACATCTTGTCCGACGCCGAAGCCGAAGCCGGCGAAACGCCGACCCTCGCCCAGCGCGCGCGCGAGCAGGCCGCCCGCCTCACCGGGCTCGCCCGCGACAATCCCAGGACCGCGATCGCCGCCGGCGCGGCGATGGTCGCTGGCGCCGCCGCGGCCGCCGCCATCCCCCTCGTCCGCGCCGCCCGCCGCAAGCCCGGCAACGGGGCCGCCGCGCCCAAGCCGGAAACCGCCCGCAAGGCGCCAGCACGCAAGCGCGCCGCGCCGCGCAAGCCTGCGAAGAAGAGCTAGGCCAGGCTCCGCACGCTCGGCGCCAGCTTCCCCGGCCCGAGCATCAGCTCGGTCAAAGCCCAGACCATGGCGTCCGCCCGGTCCGGGCTTCGGCCGGGCCCCTCATAGCCGCCGGCGATGGTCAGTCCGGCGAGTTCGTCCTCGAGCTCGGGAAAGCGCCCGGCAAGCTTCGCCCGGCCGCTTTCGAACAGCGCCGCGACCGGCTCGGCCCGCGCCGACTTGCCGTGCGAGGCGTGGACCAGCTTGACCGGCAGGCTCCTGCCATTGCCGTGGCGCCCGCTAACCCCGGGTTCACGCGCGCCCCGTGCCGCCAGCAGCTTGTTTTCCTTGCCGGCGCCCAATCATATTGACAAGCTGGTCAGGGAGGATCGGGCGTGGGTAGCGGAAGCTCAGGCAATGCTGAGGATCCAGATGCCGGCACCGCGCCCGGTGCCGAGCCGGCGGGCGAACAGCTCACCCCGTGCAAACAGTGCCGCCAGCCTATTTCGACAAAGGCAAGGCTTTGTCGCCACTGCCATTCATTCCAGGACTGGCGAGGATACCTCAGCCTTTCGTCAACTGTCCTGGCCCTGTTCGTGGCACTGGTGTCGGTTGCCTCGATAGCGGTCCCGCCAATGGTCAGCCTGCTGCGAGGCCAGCGATCCGCTGTCCGTATCTCCAACCCCGTGGTGCGAGGCGAGGCCATCTACATCACAGCCTCAAACCTCGGCAACAGCGCGGGGGTTATCGAACGCGCGTCACTTTCCATCATCGGTGGACCGTACGGGATCCGGCCCCAGCTTCGCAATCCGGCAGAGGGATTTGTTCCTCCGGGTTCGCGTCAGGTCGGCTTTGACATCGGTTTCAATTTGAGTTCCGACGAAGCGATCAACGTAGCATTCCCCATGATGGCTGGCCCAATCCGGAGTCGTCGGACCGCCGGGGCGCTCGTCGTTCATGTCAGACAGGCTGATGGGGAGCAGGAACGTTTCGAACTGCCAATCACCGGCATCATGATAGCTGACGCCTTGTTCGCGCATTCGAATAGGTGCCGACAAGAGCGCAATCCCTCTTACGAAAATGGATGTTGGGGCCTCCGGGAGGTAAGGGCGGAGTCCGACCGCCTCCACGCCGAGGTCGTAAGCGAGGGTCGCGGAGGGCGATCTCGATCGACGCCGCCTGCGGCAAGCCATCCGGGGCGCTAACCCGAGGTTCACCCAACCACCCCTACATTGCGCAGGGCGACCGCCACCCTATCTACGCATTGTAGGCTTTGGCGGCCGATGCGCGTATAAGGCGCGCGCCTGCTTCGCTGGCTCCCTTCCCACGGGTCCCCGCGAAAGTACCACTTTCGTGGGAATGAGATAGCGAGTTTGGAACGATCATGTCCGACGACAACCGCACCCCTCCGGGCGACAAAGACCCCTCCGGCAACAATTGGGTGAAGTCCCTCCTCATCTGGGCCGGCATCCTGCTCGCGCTGGTGCTCGTCGTGCAGTTGGTCGGCGGGGGCGGTTCGGCCGCGCGCGGCGATACGATCGCTTATTCGGATTTCCTCAACAAGGTCGACGACGGGTCGGTCAAGCAGGTCATCATCGGCAAGGAGGTGATCACCGGTCGGCTCGCCACCAATGCGGCTTTCCGCACCGTCGCGCCGTCCGATCCCGCGCTCGTCCAGCGCCTGCGCGAAAAGGGCGTGCAATTTTCCGCCCAGCCCGAGGCGGCGCCGAACTTCTGGATGTACATCTTGATCCAGTCGCTGCCCTTCCTCTTGATCCTGGGGGTCGCCTTCTTCGTCATGCGCCAGATGCAGAAGAATGCGGGCTCGGGCGCGATGGGCTTCGGGCGGTCCAAGGCCAAATTGCTGACCGAAAAGCACGGCCGGGTCACCTTCGACGATGTCGCCGGGATCGACGAGGCGCGCGAGGAATTGCAGGAGATCGTCGAGTTTTTGAAGGACCCGACGCGGTTCGCCCGCCTGGGCGGCAAGATCCCCAAGGGCGCCTTGCTGGTCGGCTCGCCCGGCACCGGCAAGACGCTTCTGGCCCGCGCCATCGCCGGCGAGGCCAACGTGCCTTTCTTCACCATTTCGGGCTCGGATTTCGTCGAGATGTTCGTCGGCGTCGGCGCGTCCCGCGTCCGCGACATGTTCGAGCAAGCCAAGAAAAACGCGCCCTGCATCGTCTTCATCGACGAGATCGACGCGGTCGGCCGGCATCGCGGCGCCGGCCTTGGCAACGGCAATGACGAGCGCGAGCAGACCTTGAACCAGCTCCTCGTCGAGATGGACGGCTTCGAGGCAAACGAGGGCATCATCATCATCGCCGCCACCAACCGCCCCGACGTGCTCGATCCCGCTCTGTTGCGCCCGGGCCGGTTCGACCGCCAGGTGGTGGTGCCGCGCCCCGACATCGAGGGCCGCGAGAAGATCCTGCTCGTCCACATGAAGAAGGTGCCGCTCGCGCCCGACGTCGATCCGCGCACGATCGCGCGCGGCACGCCCGGCTTCTCCGGCGCCGATCTCGCCAACCTCGTCAACGAAGCCGCCCTCCTCGCCGCCCGCATGGGCAAGCGCCTGGTCGCGATGAAGGAGTTCGAGCTCGCCAAGGACAAAGTGATGATGGGCGCCGAGCGCAAGTCGATGGTGATGACCGAGGAGGAGAAGAGGGCGACGGCGCATCACGAGGCCGGCCACGCGCTCGTTTCGCTCCGCGTCGACGGCTGCGATCCGCTGCACAAGGTGACGATCATCCCGCGCGGCCGGGCGCTCGGCGTGACCTGGAACCTGCCCGAGCGCGACCGCTATTCGATGTCGATGAAGCAGATGAAGGCGCGGCTCGCGCTCTGCTTCGGTGGCCGGATCGCCGAGCAGATCATCTATGGCGACGATTCGCTCAATACCGGCGCGTCGAACGACATCCAGCAGGCGACCGAGCTCGCCCGGGCGATGGTGATGGAATATGGCATGTCGGAGCGGCTCGGCTGGCTTCGCTACCGCGACAACCAGGAAGAGGTGTTCCTGGGCCACAGCGTCTCGCGCGCCCAGCACGTATCGGAGGAAACCTCTCAGCTGATCGACCAGGAGATCCGCCGCCTGATCGAGGAAGCGGAGGGCGTCGCCCGCAAGGTGCTGACCGACAATCTGGACGAGCTCCACCTGCTCGCCAACGCGCTTCTCGAATATGAGACCCTGACCGGCGAGGAAGCGAAGCGGGCGATCAAGGGCGAGGATATCGGCCGCGAGAATCCGAGCGCGAAGCCGACGGTTCAGCCCGCCGGCGCTTCGATCCCCTCGACTCGCCGGCCGCGCGGCGGCATTGGCGGCCCGGCCACGGCCTGAGCGTCAGCCCAGGACGCCGAGCGCCAGCAGCAGCAGAAAGAAGATCGTCGCCGACCAAAAGGCGAAGACGAGCAGGACCGCGGTCCGCCACAGCGCGCTGAATCGGGACAGAAGGTAGGTGCCGCGGAGCTGCCGGTACATGTGGATCGGCGGTACCAGGACAAAGACCAGGTTGGTGAAGGGCTCGCCGACACCGAGCTGCCTCAACAGGCTCAACGCGATGAGCGTCAGGCTCATGAAGGCGATCGAATAGGTGACGAAGACGACGTGGTCATAGGCCTTGTGCCGACGGTAGCGCCGCCGGTGCAGGAAGAGCAGCCAGACGAAGGGCACCGAGATCGGAATCAGCGCCCAGGAGAATTTATAGGCGTTGTTCTGCAGCTTGTAGATCAGCAGCGAGGGGTTGTCGCGCGCCCTCTCGGCGGCTCGATCGAGCCAGGGCCAGCCGGTGTCGAATACCATGTCGCGAAGATCGACGTTCGTGGCGGAACCCTCCGGCGCCGACGAGGGAACGAGCACGATCGATTCGGCAGTGTCGATGGCTCGCCGTCCCTGACGGAGCTGGCGGAGTTGGGCATCGATCACCGTGGTCGGCCGCCCGCGGGTCGCGAGTTCCCCACGCTGGCGCTGGAGGCCGGCGATTCGCTGATCGAGCTGGCTCCTTTTCCGCTGGATATCGGCGGCGGCCTCGCGACTTGTCCGCGACCCGCCGGTCGTTTCGAACGGGCCGCCGATCAGTGAGAAGACCGCGAACATCAGGAATACCGAAAAGAGGAACAGCGCGATCGGCGAGAGGAAGTTGGCGCGTTCCCCCTTCACGTAGCGGCGGGTCAGTTCGCCGGGCTTCCAGGCGAGCAGTGGCAGAGTCCGCCAGATCTTGCCCTCGAAATGGAGGACGCCGTGGGCGAGGTCGTGCCAAAAGGCGGTCAGAGTTCGGTGGACACGGCCCTTTTGGCCGCATTGGTGGCAATAGGGCCCGGCGAGCGCCGCGCCGCAATTGAGGCATCGGGTCTCGCCAATGTGGCCGTCCTCGCCCGCATCAGGCTCGACGGCGCGGGCGAGCATCGTGCCCGTGACCGCTTCTCCGACGCCCTCGATGTCTGTGACCATGGGTCCCCCGCCGCCATAATGACTCAAGCGGGCCCTGGCGTCGAGGCCATTCGCGCCGCGCCCGGCCCCATGCTATCGCCTGGGCCATGACCCTGACCGGCCTCCTGGGCGGCTCCTTCAACCCGGCCCATGACGGGCACCGGCGGGTGAGCCTCGCCGCTATGGAGGCGCTGGGGCTCGAGGAGCTTTGGTGGCTGGTCTCGCCCGGCAATCCGCTCAAGCCGCAAAAAGGGATGGCACCGCTGCCCGCGCGCTTCGCCTCGGCCCGCAAAATCGCGCGCCGAAGCCCGATCCGGGTCACCGCGATCGAGCGCGAACTGGGCTCGGTCTACACGGTCGACACGCTCGCCGCGCTGCTCGCCCGCTACCCCGAACGGCGCTTCGTCTGGCTGATGGGCACCGACAATCTCCCCCAATTCCACCGCTGGCGCGACTGGCGGAGGATCGCGGCGATGGTGCCGATTGCGGTGATCGGCCGTCCGGGCTATGATGGCGCCGCCCTCAAGGCGCCCGCCTGGGGCTGGCTGCGTCGCTTCGTCCGGCCCGCGGCCATGGCTCGGAAGTGGACTTCGTGGAGACCGCCGGCGCTCGTGCTGTTGCAATTGCCGCCCGATCCGACCTCCGCCACCGCCATTCGAGCCGCCAATCCCGATTGGCACGAAGCCGTGACAAAATCGTTTCAACATAGGGCCATGCGCGACGACGTGACGCGGCGGCCCATAAGCTGAGGAGGCAGTTTGCCCGAAACACCACCCGCTCCGCGCAATGACGGAGTCGAACAGGCCGAGGCGCTTCACGACCTCGTGCTTCGTTCCCTCGACGACGACAAGGCGGTCGACGTCGTGTCCATCCCCTTAAGCGGGAAATCCAACATCGCCGATTATATGGTGATCGCCTCGGGCCGCTCGACCCGGCAGGTTGCGTCAATGGCGCAAAAGCTCGCCGAGCGGATCAAGCGCGACCTCGGCCGCTCGGTCCGAGTCGAAGGCCTGCCCGTGGCCGATTGGGTGCTGATCGACGCCGACGACGTCATCGTTCACCTGTTCCGCCCCGAAGTGCGCACCTTCTACAATCTCGAAAGGATGTGGGCGTTCGAGGACAATGCTCCGGCGGCGGCGACTCGCTAATTGCTTCTTCACGTCATCGCCCGGGGCAAGATCGGCCGCGGACCGGAAGCGGAACTGGTGGACCGCTATCTGAAGCGCATCGCCTGGCCGACCAGGGTGACCGAGCTGCCGGAAAGCGGCGGCAGGGTCCCGCCGCCCGCCGAAAACAGCGTCACCATCCTGCTCGACGAGAAAGGCGAGCAGCTTGGCTCGGCAGCCTTCGCGGCGAAGCTCGAGCGCTGGCGCGACGACGGCCGGCGCGAGGCGCGCTTCCTGATCGGCGGCGCCGACGGCTTCGGCGACGCGGAGCGGGCGAGCGCCGACCTCCTGCTCGCCTTCGGCAGGGCGACCTGGCCGCACCTCCTCGCCCGCTCGATGCTCGCCGAGCAATTGTTCCGAGCGACGAGCCTGCTTGCGAACCACCCCTATCATCGTGAAGGATAGGTAAGGGTCCAGACTTGGCATCGGAGGCGGTCGTGACGGGTTGGCATTTGTTGGCTGGCAAGGAGTAAGGAGGGAGCGATGAAGATTCATCGTGACCGACGAAACGACGCTGCCGGGCGGCAAAGGACAGCCCGCCGCTCTGCGGTCGGCCGGAGAAGCCGGCTGGCTGCGTCCGGCGGCTCGACCGGGCTACCTGGCCCGGCCTTCGCCATCGTCCTTGCCAGCCGGCTTCTCCGGCCGATCACGGCCACCTCCGATGCCAAGTCTGGACCCTAAATGACTCAGCTTCTCCTTCTACTCGCTCTCGCTTTGCTCCTCGGCGCGGCGGCGAGCGCGCCGCGCGGCGACGCCGAGGCGCTGGCCCAGGCCAAGGCGGAGGCCGGCCAGGCCAATCGGCGCTACCGCCAGCTCGACCTCCAGGCGCGGCGCGCGACCGGCGAGGCCGACCGCGCCCGAGCCGCTTCGGAGGCGCTCGCCGCTCGGATCGAGGCGGCCGAAGCCGATCTGACCGCGGCCGAGCGGCGGATCGCGATCATCGGCGCTCTCCAGGTCGCCCAGCGCGCCCGCCTCGCCGAGCGCCAAGGCCCGGTCATCCGCCTCACCGCCGCGCTCCAGACCATGACGCGGCGCCCCGCCGCGCTCGCTTTGGTCCAGCCCGGCTCGGTGCGCGACGCGGTCCACGTCCGCTCGCTCCTCGCTGCCACCATGCCCGAAATCCGGCGGCGCACGGCCGCGCTCCGCGAGGAGGTGACTCGCAGCGCCGATCTGAGCCGCCAGTCCGAAACCGCCCGCGAGGGCCTGCTCGCCAGCCGCGCCGCGTTGCGCGAGCGCCGGACCGCTTTGGCCCGGTTCGAGGCCGATCAGCGCACCCGCTCGCAGCAGCTGGCCGGACTGGCGCTGACCCAGTCCGACCGAGCCCTCGTCTTCGGCGAGGAGGCGCGGACGCTGGCCGGAACGATCGGTACCCGCCAATATCAGGCGGCGCTCTCGGCAAGCCTCGCCCGGCTCCCGGGCCCGATCCCGCGCCCGGGGCCGGTCGCCGCTCCGGCTCCAGCCGAGACCATCCCTTATTCGCTACCCGTCGAGGGCCGCCTCATCACCGGTGTCGGCGAAATTTCGGACGGCGGCGTCCATTCGCGCGGCCTCACCTTCGAAACCGCCGCTTCGGCACCGGTGATCGCGCCAGCTGGCGGCCGAATCGTCTATGCGGCGCCCTTCCGCCGCTACGGCAATGTCGTGATCATCGATCACGGCCAGGGCTGGTCGAGCGTCGTGACCGACCTCGCCGAGCTCCACGTCGCCCCCGGCCGGACCGTGCGGCGCGGAATGCCGATCGGCCGGGCCGGCTCCGGAAGCCCGCGAGTCACCGTCGAGCTGCGCCGCAACGGCCGGCCCGTGCCTGTCGCTCAGCTCGTCGGCGGTTGATCCGCCGGGCGCCCGCGTTCATCGAAGGTTGCTTTGCGCGGGCCTAATATCGCGGTAGAAGCCCGCAAAAGTTTGAGCAGGACCCTCCATGACCAAGAATATCCTCCCAGCGCTCGGCCTCGTCGGCGCCATCGCCTTCATCCCGGCCACCACCGCGAGCATGGCTCAGGTCGACGTCGGCGCGGTCCGCGAGATCAGCCAGTTCATGAGCGTCCTCGAGCGGGTGAAGGCCGAATATGTCGACCAGGTCGACGACGCGACCCTGATCCGCGGCGCGATCGACGGCATGCTGAACAGCCTCGATCCGCACAGCTCCTATCTCGACGAGCGCGGCTTCCGCTCCCTGATGACGACGACCGACGGCAATTATGGCGGCCTGGGGCTCACCGTCACCATGGAGGAGAGCGCGGTCAAGGTGGTCGCGGCCACCCGCGGCACGCCGGCCGACCGCGCCGGCATCAAATCGGGCGACTTCATCACCCATATCGACGGCCGGCTCTTCTACGGCGGCACATTGGACGAAGCGGTCGACCGGATGCGCGGCGCGCCGGGCACGTCCGTTCGCCTTACCGTGGTCCGCCCCGGCCGCGAGCGCCCGTTCGACGTCAGCATCACCCGCGCGATCATCGACATTCCCGCTGTGCGCGGCGAGCTGCGCAACAATGTCGGCATCCTCACAATCACCACGTTCAGCCGGGTCACCACCGAGGCGACCCAGCGCGCCATGGCCGATATCGAGCGCCAAAACGGCCGCCCGCCCCTGGGCTGGGTGCTCGACCTGCGCTCCAATCCCGGCGGCCTGCTCGATCAGGCGGTCGGCCTCTCCGACCTGTTCCTCGAGCGCGGCGAGGTCGTCTCGCAGCGCGGCCGGCGCCGCACCGATATCGAACGCTATTATGCCCGCCCGGGCGATGCGGCCAACGGCCTGCCGATCGTCGTGCTGGTCGACGCCGGCTCCGCTTCGGCCTCCGAGATCGTCGCCGCGGCGCTCCAGGACCATCGCCGCGCCATCGTGATGGGCGATCGCACCTTCGGCAAGGGCTCGGTCCAGACCCTGCTCCCGCTCGGCGACGGCAACACCGCGCTGCGGCTCACCACGGCGCGCTACTACACGCCGGCGGGCCGCTCGGTGCAGGAGGGCGGGATCACGCCCGACATCCTCGTGCCTCAGCTCACCGACCCCGATTATCGCTCCCGCAACCGGGTGAGGGAATCGGACCTGAGGCGTCACCTGGTCAACGAAGCCGGAGTCCGCGACGAACTCATCCAGGACGACGGGCGGCCCGACCCCCGCTTCGCGGCCTCGGTGGAGGAGCTGACCCAGCGCGGAATCACCGACTATCAGCTCCATTATGCGCTGCAGACGATCGCGCGGCTGGGCCGGCCCCAGCCGGCGCCGCGGATCGCGGGCGCCGGCGCGCCGCGCCGCGGCAGCCGTTGATCGGCAAAATGCGCGAGCCGCTCGGCCTCGCCAAGGCGCTCGCGCTGCTGGTTCCGGCGACGCTCCTCGCGGGCGCCTATGGCTCGCAATATTGGGGCGGCCTTCATCCTTGCGAAATGTGCCACTGGCAGCGCTGGGCGCATGCCGCCGGCCTCGGCTTCGCAATCGTCGCGATCCTCGGCGGGCGAATGCCGGACCGCGGCCGAAGCTTCGTCTGGCTGGCGGCGCTCTCGATTCTCGCGAGCGGCGCGATCGGAGCCTATCATGCCGGAGTCGAGCTCGGCTATTTCGAGGGCTTCACCCAATGCACCTCTTCGCTGGGCGGCGGCTCGACCGACGACCTGCTGAAGAAAATTTTCGACGCGCCCCTGATCCGCTGCGACGAAATCCAATGGTCGCTCTTTGGAATTTCGATGGCCGGGTGGAATGCGATCCTTTCGCTCGCTTCTGCGTTGGTGATCCTATGGCTGAGCTTCAAAAGGCCCCGGACCCGATGAGCGCGACCGCCCCGGTCTGGCGTCCAGGCGAGGCGCGCGCCGACGTGGGCTCGATGCTGCGCGTCGACCAGGCGGGCGAATATGGCGCGACCCGCATCTATGCCGGCCAGCTCGCAATGCTCGGCGACCGTCGCCCCGCCGCCGCCCTGATCGCCCGGATGGCGGCGCAGGAGAAGGAGCATTTGAGGCATTTCGACGCCTTGCTCGCCGAGCGCGGCGTCCGGCCGACGGTCCTGCAGCCCGTCTGGGCGGTCGCCGGGCACGCTCTTGGCGCCCTCACCGCCCTGATCAGCCCCCAGGCCGCAATGGCCTGCACCGCGGCGATCGAGGACGAGATCGACGCCCATTATTCCGAGCAGCTCGAGGCCCTGGGCGACGCCGACCCGGATTTGTCCGCCAGCATCGCCCGTTTCCAGGCCGACGAGCGCGAGCATCGCGACGCCGCGATCGCGGCCGGCGCCGAGGAGAGTATCGGCTACCCCTTGCTCTATTCGGCGATCCGGGCAGGCTGCCGGGCCGCGATCGAGCTTTCGAAGAGGATCTGAAGTCATGCGCATCTCCCTTACGCTTTTCCTCCTTTCCGTTGCCGCGCCGGCTCTGGCGCAGCAGCCCGGAGTCGCGGTTCCCGGCAGCGCTCAGGCCAGCGGACCGGAGGACATCCGGGTCAACCAGCTGATCATTTATGGCGACGATCCCTGCCCGCAGGCCCAGGATCCGAACGAGATCACCGTCTGCGCCCGCCTGGAGGAGAATGATCGCTTCCGAGTGCCCCCCAATCTCAGGGAGGATCCGAACGATCCGGCAAGCCAGAGCTGGGCGGGCCGGGCGACCGAACTCTCCTATGTCGGCCGCACCGGCACCGACAGCTGCTCGACCTCCGGCCCTGGCGGTTTCACCGGCTGCCACCAGCAGCTCATCAACCAGGCCCGCGCCGAGCGCCGGAACAGCGACGACGTCAATTGGGCTCGGATGATCGAGGAAGCGCGGCAGGAACGGCTAAGCCGGATCGACGCGCAGGCCGCCGCCGAAGAGGCGGACGCCGTCGCGGAAGAGCAGGCGCGGCCCGATTGAGGCCCCTGCGATGAACGGTCCGCCGGGCGGGCTCAAGCGCGACATCGGCTTCACCGGCTCGGCATTCCTGTCGTTCAACGGCATCGTCGGCGCGGGCATTTTCGCGCTGCCGGCGACGCTCCACCTCCAGTTCGGCGCGTTCAGCCCCTGGCTCTTCCCCTTGTTCGGCCTCCTGGTGCTGGTCGTCGCCTTGCCCTTCGCGCGGCTGGCCTCGCTCGTCCCCGAAGCGGGGGGACCGGTCGCCTATACCTCGGTCTTCGGCCCTCTCGCCTCGTTCCAGGTCGGCTGGCTCTATTATCTGGCCAGGAGCGCCGCGCTCGCCGCCAACGCCAACGTCTTCGCCACTTATGCCGGCTCGCTCTGGGCGCCGCTCGGCTCGACGATCGGCCGGGTCGCGACGATCCTGATCCTGGTCGGCACCCTGACCCTGATCAACATCGTCGGAGTCCGGCGCGCAATCCGAGCGCTCGACGCGCTGACCCTGCTGAAGGCGCTGCCCCTGATCGGCCTTGCGGTCTGGGGCCTCGTATATGCCGCCGGGGCTCTGCCCGCGCCCGGCCCGCCGCCGCCTCTGTCCGCCGTCGAGGGCGCTGCGCTGCTTATTCTCTACGCCTTCATCGGCTTCGAAAATTCGGTCGTGCCCGCCGAGGAGACTACCGATCCGAGGCGCACCATCCCGCGCGCCTTGCTCACCACCATCGCCGGCACCGCGGCGCTCTACTTCCTCGTCCAGCTCGCTTATGTCGCGGTGATGCCCGCCGGCGCGGCCCCCGAGGCGCCGCTCGCCGCCTTCGCCGCCGTCCTGATCGGGCCGGCCGGGGCGCTTCTCCTGACCGCGACCGCGCTCGCCTCGGTGGCCGGCAATATCAGCGGCGCGATGACCTCGACGCCCCGCATCACCTTCGCGCTCAGCGGCCAGAATTCGCTGCCGCGCTGGTTCGGCCGGGTCAGCGCCCGCTACGCGACGCCGGCCAATTCGATCCTGTTCATGGGGCTCATCGTCGGCACCCTGGCCGTAACCGGCAGCTTCGTCTGGCTCGCGATCGTCAGCACGCTCGCCCGCCTGATCGTCTATTCGGCGAGCATCGCGGCGCTTCCCAAGCTGGCGCGCGCCGGAATCGGAACATGGGCGATGATGGCGGCCGCGCTCGCCTTGTGCCTGTGGGCGGCGACTCAATCCGCGGCCGCGTCCTGGCTGATGCTCGCGGGCGCGGTCGTGGCCGGTTTCCTGCTCTTTACGCTGGCGCGGCGTCAGGCGGGCGCCAGCTCCGCGGCCCCATCCCTTCCGAAACGCCGGATCGGCTCCCCCGGAGCCGATCCCAATGGCGCTTCGGCAGGAATGGTCTCCTCGATCCAGCCGCCGCCGAGCACGCGCTCGCCCGAATAAAGGACGGCCGCCTGCCCGGGCGCGACTCCATATTCGGGCCGCTCGAAATAGATGGCGTCGCCGTCGAAGCGCACCGGCGCGGGCTTCGCCAGGGAGCGCACCTTGGCGCTCAGGCCGTCGCGCTGCCCCTCGCCGAGCCAGTTGAGGCCGCTCAGCCGCGCGGTGCGGACGGCCAGAGCGCTCTTCGGCCCGACCACCACCCGCGCCGCCTCCGGCTCCAGCTTCAGCACGTAGAGCGGGGCGCTCTGGCCGCCGATCTCGAGGCCCCGGCGCTGACCCACCGTGAAATGGATGAGGCCCGGATGGCGCCCGAGCACCCTTCCGTCCCGGTCGACGATCTCGCCCTCGACCGCGGCTTCGGGCCGCACCTTCTTCACCACCCGCGCATAATCGCCGTCGGGGACGAAGCAGATGTCCTGGCTGTCGGGCTTGTCGGCGACGACCAGCGCCAGCTCGCGCGCGAGCTGGCGGACCGCGGCCTTGGGCAGGTCGCCCAGGGGAAAGCGCAGATAATCGAGCTGGTCGCGCGTGGTGGCGAACAGGAAATAGCTCTGGTCGCGCGCCGGATCGGCGGCGCGGTGAAGCTCAGGCCCGCCGGCGCACGCCACGCGCCGCACATAATGGCCGGTCGCCAGGCAATCGGCGCCGAGATCGCGCGCGAGGGCGAGAAGATCGGTGAACTTCACCCCCTGGTTGCAGGCGATGCAGGGGATCGGCGTTCGGCCGCGCGCATATTCGTCGGCGAACCGCTCGATCACGCTGTCCCGGAACCGGCTTTCATAGTCGAAGACATAATGGGCGATTCCGAGCCGTTCGGCGACCGTCCTGGCGTCGTAAATGTCCTGGCCGGCGCAGCAGGTCCTGGTCCGCCCCGCCGCGGCGCCGTGATCGTAGAGCTGGAGCGTGACGCCGATCACCTCGGCCCCGCTCCTCGCGGCCAGAGCGGCCACGACCGAGCTGTCGACGCCGCCCGACATGGCGACGACGATTCGGGCCTTGGCCGCCGGCCGGCCGAGCTGGAAATCCGCATGCATGATGGCGGGCTAGATAAGCGATAAAGCCCGAAACGCCCACCCCCACGGCAAAAGCGGCCCTCGCAGCTCTACGGCTCCACCCTTTACCGGCTCTTCACCCTCTTTCCCTATGGGGGGCGCCATGGATGAGACCTTTCAGCTTCGCTCGAGGCGCCTGCTCGACGAGGCGCAGCCGGCCCCGCTCGACTTCGCGGTGTTGAGCGCGACTCTTGCCGCTCAACAGTCGGTCAGCGCCGCCGCGCGCGCCCAGACTCAAGCGCCGCCCGCCGCGGCCGGCGCCGCCGACGGCGAGCCCCTGACCGAGATCGTGCTGGCCGGACCCGATTGGCCGCAGGCGGCCTCGGCCCAGCGCGGCTGTTTCAACCGTGCCGAATCGAAACGCCGTCGCAACACCGCGTAAACCATGCTGACCGGGAAATTTACCTTGGCGTTTCAACCTTCCTTCAACGCTCTGAGGCTAAAGCAGGGAACGCAGACGGCGCTAGGGGCCGAAAGCGCGTGAAGTTTTGAGGTACGAATGATCGAGAATCAGAAAATCCGTCCCGCTCAGGTCATCGGTCCGCTCGGCGAGCCGCTGACCATCGAATCCTTGCCGGATCCGACCACGACCCGCTGGGTGGTGCGCCGGAAGGCCGAGGTCGTGTCCGCGGTGAACGGCGGCCTGCTGAGCGTCGACGAAGCGTGCGAGCGCTATGGCCTCAGCCTCGAGGAATTCGCCGGCTGGCAGCGCGCGGTCGACCGTTCGGGCATGCCGGGCCTGCGAGTCACCCGAATCCAGCACTATAAGACGCTCTACCAGCGCCAGCAGAACTATTGAGCCGCGGGCGGGAATAGCGCCCGCCGAGTCTCCCGACCGCTCAACCTCCTTCCGTGCAGGAACAAGACCGCCCTCGGCGCGTCTTAGGACCGACCGCCCGCGCAACCAGCGGGCGAATCTATCGCAGGAGGGACGGCGCTATGTGGAATATCATTGTTTGGGTGGTCATGGGTGGCATCGCGGGCTGGCTCGCAAGCTTGGTTATGCGAACCGATGCCCAGCAGGGCATCCTGCTCAATGTAGTGGTCGGCATAATCGGCGCGTTTATTGGCGGCATGATCTGGTATCGGGGCGAGATTGCCGCTGCTCGGCCTGACGATTTTGTATCGTTCATAGTGGCGCTGGTCGGCGCGATTGTGTTGCTGGCGGTGGTGAATCTCGTGCGGCGCGGCAACGTGCGCTAAAGCGGTCCTCCGAGCCGATAGAAAGGGCCGCTCCCGCCGGGGGCGGTCCTTTTCTATTCGAGCTCGAAACCCACGGTCAGGCTGACGGACAAAGTCTGCTCGCCGGGCGCGATCTCGGTCGCGCTGTCGCTGGCCGCCAGCATCCTTTGCATCGGCATCGGCGGCGGCACATTGCCAGTCTCGCTGACGAACAGGATCTTCTTCACCCGCATTCCGAGCGCGCGTGCATAGAGCTCGGCGCGCGCCCTCGCGTTGGCGAGCGCCCGGATCCGCGCTTCGTCCAGCGCCGCTTCGGGCCGCTCGAGCCCCAGCATCGGCCCGTTGATCTGGTTGGCGCCCTCGGCCACCAAAGCGTCGAGGATCCGCCCGCTATTGGCGATGTCGCGGAAGCGGATCTCGACCTCGTTGCCGGCGCGGTAGCCGGTCAGCTGAGGCGGCTGATTCTCGCTATGGCGATAGTCCGGATTCAGGCTGATCGAGCTGGTCTGGATGTCGCGGTCAGCAATTCCGGCCGAGCGAAGGGCCGAGCGCAGCCGCGCCATCCGCTCGGCATTCTGCCGGATCGCCTCGGTCGCGCTCGGGGCCAGCGTCACCACGCCGGCGCTGATGCGCACGATGTCGGGCACCCGGGTGACCTCGCCGGTCGCGGCCACGTCGAGCCGGGTGCCGGTCACCGCCTGGATCGGGGCGGTCTGCGCCGCCGCGGGCGCGGCCAAAGCGAGCGCCAGTAGCGCCGTCGTCAACTTGCCGATCATTACAGCCTCCGTCGTTTCGGTCCCCGGGCGTTTAGCCCGGCGCGCTGCATCAACGCTGAACCGGCCCTTCAGCGCCGGGCAATGAGGCGGTAGACGATCAGGAGCAGGATCGCGCCGACGATCGCGGCCAGGAAGCCCGCTCCTTCGCCCGGCGCGTACCAGCCGAGCTGCTGACCCAGGAAGCCGGCGAGGAGCGCGCCGCCGATGCCGAGCGCTATGGTGACGATGCATCCGCTCGGATCGCGGCCCGGCGTGATCGCCTTAGCGATGAGGCCGGCGATCAGGCCGATGACGATCCAGGTGATCCAACCGTGATCCGCGAGATATTGACCCATGGCGATTCTCCTTGTCGCGCCGGCGGGGCGCCCCACATTGATCAGTGGTAAAGGCCTGAACTTGGTTGTAAAGCGCGGTTCCCGGGCGCTGGGGCGGTGAAGCGGGGCGCGCCTTTGATTATGGCTTGTTCCAGGTGATTTATTCGGCTAACACAGCGCCGGAGAAGCGGCCCCGTGCCGCGCTGTTCGAGTGGGGATGATGAAGACGATGAACTACACGTCGAGCAAGTGGAGCCGCGACGCGATCGACGACGTCGTCGTTGACGAAGAGACGCTGGCCAGGCGCCGCCGCCGCAAACGGATCATCATCGCGGTGGTCGCGGTGGCTGCGCTCGTTCTCGCCGCCATCTTCTTCATGGGCGGCAGCGGCGAGAAGGCCGTCGCGCCCGGCGCCAATGAGGGCCAGCAGCTGCCGGCCGTCACCGTCATCGTGCCCGGCCGCCAGGACATTCCCGCGCTTATTTCGGCGACGGGCTCGCTCGCCGCGCGGCGCGACATGCAGGTCGGAATCGCCGGCGAAGGCGGCCAGGTCGAGCGTGTGCTGGTCGAGCCCGGCCAGTGGGTCGCCGCCGGCCAGACGCTGGCCATCATCAACCGCCAGGTCCAGACTCAGGAAGCGGCCCAGCTCGCCGCCCAGATCGAAGTGACCCGCGCCGACCAGAGGCTCGCCCAGAACGAGCTCGACCGCGCCCAGGCGCTGGTCGCCCGCGGCTTCGTCAGCCAAGCCGATCTCGACCGCAAGCGCGCCGCCCGCGACGCCGCCACGGCCCGAGTGCGCGTCGCCGAGGCGCAGCTCGGCGCCTCCCGTGCCCGGATCGGCCGCCTCAGCGTCCGCGCGCCCACCGCCGGCCTCGTCTTGTCGCGCAGCGTCGAATCGGGCCAGGTGGTCGGCGCCGGCTCGGGCGCGCTGTTCCGAATCGCCGCTGGCGGCGAGATGGAGGTGCGCGCGCGCCTGTCGCAGGCCGACCTCACCCGCCTTTCCGCCGGCGTCCCCGCCACGGTCACGCCGGTCGGCGCCACCCAGGGCTATCAGGGCACCGTCTGGCAGGTCTCGCCGATCATCGATCCACAGTCCCGCCAGGGCGAAGCCCGGGTGCTCGTTCCCTATAATCGCGAATTGAGGCCGGGCGGATTCGCCAGTGTCCAAATCCGCGCCGGCTCGACCAGCGCGCCGCTACTGCCCGAATCGGCGGTACTGACCGACGATGCGGGCTCCTATGTGATGATCGTCGGCCGCAACAATGCGGTGGAGCGGCGCAGCGTCCGCGTCGGCAGCGTCACCGATCGGGGCGTGATCGTAACGGGCGGCCTCAACGGCACCGAGCGGGTCGTCGAATCGGCCGGCGCCTTCCTCAACCCGGGCGAACGGGTCCGCCCCGAGCGGGCCCGGCCGGCGGCTCGGCCGTAAAGCGGAAACCCGACGGGAGTCGATGAACGATGCGTAACATTTCGGCATGGGCGATCCGCAACCCGGTGATCCCGCTCGTCCTGTTCACTGCCTTGCTCGCGATGGGGCTGATCGCCTTCATGCGGATGGACATCACCTTCAATCCGGACATCAGCGCGCCCGCCGCCACCGTCTCGATCAGCCAGCCGGGCGCAGCGCCGCCCGAGCTCGAGATCCAGATCACCCGCCGGGTCGAAGCGGCGGTGCGCGGCATCAGCGGCGTCAACGAGATCAACTCGACGATCCGCGAGGGCAGCAGCAACACCTTCGTCAGCTTCGAGATCGGTACGCCGGAGGAGCGCGCGATCGCCGACGTGCGCGACGCCATCGCGCGCATCCGCGGCGACCTGCCCGACGGCATCCTTGAGCCGCAGGTCAACCGCGTCGATTTCAGCGAGGAGCCGATCGGCTATTTCTCGGCGTCCAGCACGGCGATGACCGTCGAACAGCTGAGCTGGTTCATCGACGACCGGCTGAACCGCCGCCTGATGGGGATCGAAGGCGTCTCGGTGGTCAGCCGCACGGGCGGGGTCAGCCGCGAAGTCCGGGTCGAGCTCGATCCGGTGCGGATGCAAGCGCAGGGCGTCACCGCCTCCCAGATCAACACCCAGCTGCGCGCCGTCAACATGAACGCCGCCGGCGGCCGCGCCGAGATCGCCGGCTCCGAGCAGTCGGTCCGGGTCGTCGGCAACGCGATCACCGCGCGCGAGCTGGGCGAGACCCAGATTTCGCTGGGCGGCGGCCGCACGATCCGGCTGAACGCCGTCGCCACCGTCCGCGACCAATGGGCCGAGCAAACGTCCTACGGTCTCCAAAACGGTCGCCAGATCGTCAGCTTCATGATCCAAAAGGCCAAGGGCTATTCGGACGTCACCGTTTATCATGCGGTGCAGGACGCGCTGGCCGAGCTGAATCGCGAGGATCCGCGCGTCAGCTACGGCCTGATCTTCACGCCCGTCAAATATATCGAGATGCAGTATGAATCCTCGATGCGGGCGCTGGTCGAGGGCGCTTTGCTCGCGGTCGTCGTGGTCTTCCTGTTCCTGCGCGATTGGCGGGCGACGATCATCTCCGCGATCGCCATTCCGCTTTCGGCGATCCCCGCCTTCTGGTTCATGGGCATGCTGGGTTTCACGCTGAACATAGTCACGCTCTTGTCCCTGAGCCTCGTCGCAGGCGTGCTCGTGGACGACGCGATCGTCGAGATCGAGAATATCGTCCGACACATGCGCAAGGGCAAATCCGCCTATCAGGCCTCGATCGACGCGGCCGACGAGATCGGCCTGCCCGTGGTCGCGACCACCTTCTCGATCGTCGCCGTATTCTTGCCCGTGGCGATGATGAGCGGAATCATCGGCCAGTTCTTCATCAGCTTCGGCCTCACCATCGTCATCACCGTCCTCATCAGCCTCGCCGTGGCGCGCATGATCACACCGATGATCGCCGCCTATTTCCTGAAGGCCAAAGGCCAGGCCAAGCACGGCGAAGGCTGGCTGATGGACCGCTATCTTGATGTGCTTCGCTGGACCTTGGTGCACCGCTGGAAGACGATCGGCATCGGCTTCGCCTGCTTCGTCCTGCAAGTCTTCGCTTTCGCGACCCTGCCCTTCACCTTCCAGCCGAACACCGACGACGACGTGGTTTCGGCCTCCGTCGAAATGCCGCCGGGCGTAACGCTCGACCAGACGCGCGCCGTCGCCGAGCGCGCCGCGGCCGTGCTTCGCGCCCAGCCGGACACCGCATCGGTCTTTGCCTCCGTCCGCGCCGGCAATGGCACCATCTTCGCCTCGTTGAAGGCCCAGGGCGAGGGCCGCGAACGCACCAGCACGGATTTCACGCGCCAAGTCGCGCCGCAGCTGCAGGCGATCCCGGACGCGCGCGTGTTCTTCCGCAATCAGAGCCAGGTCGGCGGGCGCGACGTCTCCGTGCTGCTGACCAGCCCCGATCCGGCCCGGCTGCAGCGCGCCGCGCTTCAGATCGTTCAGGAAATGCGCCAACGGCCCGAGCTACGCGCGCCGCGCATCGCCGGCGACTTGAGGCGGCCCGAGATCATGATCCGGCCACGGCTCAACCTGATGGCCGACATGGGCATCACCACCCAAGCGATGAGCCAGGCGATCCGAGTCGCGACCCAGGGCGAAATCGACCAGGCGAGCGCCCGCTTCTCACTCTCCGATCGCCAGGTCCCGATCCGGGTGACGCTCGACGAAAGCTCGCGGCGGAGCCTGTCGACGATCGAGAACATGCCGGTGCCGATGTCGAACGGCGGCTCGGTGCCGCTGCGCGTCGTCGCCGACATCAGCTTCGGCGCGGGGCCGTCGATCATCCAGCGTATCAACCAGGAGCGTAGGGTGCTGATCGGCGCCGACCTCGCCGAAGGCGTCGTCGACTCCCAGGCGGTGCTCGCCCAGCTGCCGACCCTGCAGAATCTGCCCGAAGGCGTCGAGCGCGCCCGTTCAGGCAACCAGCGGGAAGAGGAGCAGCTCGTGTCCGAGTTCATGGGCGCCCTGCTCTCGGGCACCTTCCTCGTCTTCGCGGTGCTGGTGCTGCTCTACAAGCGGCTGATGGCCCCGTTCGTGAACATGGGCTCGCTTCTGCTTGCGCCGCTGGGCGGGGCGATCGCGCTGCACATCGCCGGCCATGCCGTGTCGATGCCGGTGATGATCGGGATCCTGATGCTGTTCGGCATCGTCGCAAAAAACTCGATCCTGCTGCTCGACTTCACGATCGAGGAGATGGCCAAGGGCGTACCGAAGAACGAGGCGATCATCGACGCCGGGCACAAGCGCGCCCAGCCGATCGTGATGACGACGATGGCGATGGTCGCCGGCATGGTGCCGACCGCTCTGTCGCTGGAGGGCGATTCGAGCTGGCGGGCGCCGATGGCGGTGGTCGTGATCGGCGGCCTGCTGCTCTCGACCCTGCTCACCTTGGTCCTCGTCCCGGCCTCGTTCAGCCTCGCCGACAGCTTCGAGAAGTGGCTGACTCCGAAATTCGGGCGAATCCTCACCTATCGCGGCGTCCAGGATCATGGCCCCCAGCCGGCGCCGCAGCCGGCGGAATAGCCATCGGCGGGTATGAACTGAGGGCCTAGACCCATCCTCGCGCCTAGCCGGACAACAAATGCCAGCCCGTCACGACCGCCTCCGATCATGGGTCTAGGCCCTGGCCCCGCCGCCGGTTATTCATCCGGCATGAGCATGCTCAAGCCAGCCAGCCTCCCCCATGCCGCCGCGCGCGGCATGCGGGCGCTCGCTACGGCGATGCTGGCCGGCATGGCTGCGGTCTTCATCGCCGCGACCCGCCTCGATCATCTCCACCCCGCCTGGGGCTTCGTCCGCGCCTTCGCCGAGGCCGGGTTGGTCGGCGGCATCGCCGACTGGTTCGCGGTCACCGCCCTCTTCCGCCATCCGCTCGGCATCCCGATCCCGCACACCGCGATCGTCCCGCGCAACAAGGACCGGATCGGCGATGCGCTCGCCAATTTCCTCAAGGACAATTTCCTGACCCCCTCGGTGGTGGCGCGGCGGATGCGCGCGCTGGACGTGGCGGGCGCGATCGGCCGCTTCCTGAGCCAGCCGCCGGGCGAGGGCCGTCTTCGCCGCGGCGCCTCGCGCCTGCTCGCCGACATTCTCGAATCGCTCGATCAGGAGCGCTTGGGCGGCATGGTCAAGGCGGCGCTTGGCGAGCGGATGCGCCGGGTCGAGATCGCGCCCCTGCTCGGCCAGACGCTCGACGCGGCGATCACCAAGGAACGCCACGTGCCGATGGTCGACGGGATCGTGACCTGGGCCGGCCGAACGCTCGACGCCAATGAGGATCTGATCCGCGACATGGTCCACCAGCGCGCCGGCAAGTTCCTGCGCATGGTCGGCCTCGACGAAAAGCTCGCCGACGCGATCGTCGATGGCTTGAGGAAGCTCACAATCGACATGGCGGTCGATCCGCACCATCCGCTCCGCGCCAAGGCCGAGGAAGGCCTCGCCCACCTCGCTTACGGCCTCCAGCACGACCCCGAAATGCGGGCGAAGGTCGAGGACTGGAAGAGCGAGATGATCGAGAATGAGGCGGTCTCGGCCTGGCTCGGCGGGATCTGGGAGAAGAGCCGCGCGGGGCTCCTCAAGGGCGCCCGCGATCCCGACGCCGCATTGGCGGGCAAGTTCGGCGAGGCGCTTCGCCAGCTCGGCGAGACGCTGCAGGAAGAGCCGCGCCTCAAGGCGGCGATCAACCAGTTCGCCCGCCGCGCCACGGTCGGCGTGGTCGCCTCCTACGGCGACGGCATCGTCAAATTGGTCTCCGACACGGTCCGCGGCTGGGACGCCCGCACCATCTCGGACCGGCTCGAAGGCGCGGTCGGCCGTGACCTCCAGTATATCCGGATCAACGGCACTTTGGTCGGCGGCCTGGTCGGCCTCTTCATCCACTCGGTCGAGGTGCTAGCCTGATCAGCCAATCAGTCCCGTGGCGAGCCCGCCGCCGATCGCGATCATCAAGGCGGCGACGGAGTAGCGCACGGCGCCGATCGTCACCTTTTTGAGATGGCGGGTCGCCAGCCACGCGCCGGCCAGCGCGGCCAGCGTGCCCGTCACGATCAGCCAGATATCGCGGACCGCCAGCACCGACGCGGTGCCGGCGAGCTGGACGGCATAAGTCGGCACCCGCGACAGATCGACGAGGATCGCGATCATCACGCCGGTGGCGATGAAGTGGGCAGCGTTCATCCCGCTCTTGAGCAGGAAAATCGAACGCAGCGCCCCCTGCTGCCCGGTCAGGCCGCCCAGGAAGCCCATCGCCGCGCCGCCCAGCGGCATCAGTCGCGCCGGCGCCCGCACCTTCTGGGCGGCGGGATGCAGCTCGAAGAGCGCGAGGGCGATCAGCACCAGCCCGACGGTCAGTCCCGCGGCGGTCGGGCCGGCGGTCCACGCCCCGTCATTCCAGGTGAACAGGCGCCCCGTGTCGCCCAACCTCCCAAGCAGCCAGGCTCCAAGGATGGCCGCCGGTACCGCCGGCAGCCCGAACCGGAGCACGATCCGCCAATCGGCCTGGCGCCAGAGCAGCGCACCCTTGAACAGATTGTTGAGCAGATGGACGACCCCGGTCGCCGCGACCGCGACATGAACCGGCAGGAACAGAGCGAAGGCCGGCAGCAGCAGGGTGCCGAGGCCGAATCCGGAGAGCAATGTCAGGCCGGACGCGAGGAAGGCGACAGCGCCGATGAGGGCGAGGTCCACCGGCGTCAGCCGCTGCCGACGCGCTCGATGTCGGCGCCGACCGCCTGCAATTTCTCCTCGAGCCGCTCGTAGCCGCGGTCGAGGTGGTAGACGCGGTTGACCTGGGTCTCGCCTTTGGCGGCGAGGCCGGCGAGGACCAGGCTCATCGAGGCGCGAAGGTCGGTCGCCATCACCTGCGCGCCGATCAGGCCCGAAACGCCGCGCACGACCGCCGAGCGGCCGCGCACCTCGATGTCGGCGCCCATGCGGCTGAGCTCGGGCACGTGCATGTAGCGATTCTCGAAGATCGTCTCGGTCAGAAGGCTGGTCCCGTCGGCGAGCGCCAGCATCGCCATGAACTGCGCCTGCATGTCGGTCGGGAAGGCCGGAAAGGGCGCGGTCGACAGCGACAGCGGCCTGGTCGCGCCATTGGCGCTTACCTTGATGCCGGTCTTGCCCAGCTCAATCCCGGCGCCGGCATCGGCGAGACCCGAGAGAATGGCGTGCATCGAATCCTCGCGCGCGCCGGCGAGCTCCAGCGCGCCGCCGGTGATCACCGCCGCGCTGGCGTAGGAGCCGGCCTCGATCCGGTCGGGCATCACCGCATAGGTGGCGCCGTGGAGGCGGTCGCGTCCATGAACGGTGAGCGTGTCGCTCCTCAGCCCCTCGATCTCCGCGCCCATGGCAATCAGACACGAGGCGAGGTCGGTGATTTCGGGCTCGCGCGCGGCATTTTCGATCACGCTCGTGCCTTTGGCGAGCACGGCGGCCATCAGCGCATTCTCGGTCGCGCCGACCGAGACGGTCGGGAAGCTGATCGTGCCGCCGGTCAGCCCGCCTTTCGGCGCGACCGCCTTCACATAGCCGGCCGCGATCTCGATTTCCGCGCCCAACGCCTGCAGCGCCTTGAGGTGCAGGTCGATCGGCCGGTTGCCGATCGCGCAGCCGCCGGGCAGCGACACCGTCGCCTCGCCGGCGCGGGCCAGCAGCGGCCCCAGCACCAGGATCGAGGCGCGCATCTTCCTCACGATATCGTAGGGCGCGACGGTCGCGGCGATGTTGGACGCGCGGAAGGTCATCACGCGCCCGAAATCGCCCTTGCGCGACCCTTCGACCGCGGTCGAGACGCCGAGCTCGTTCAGCAAATGGCCGAAACTGTCGACATCGGCGAGCCGCGGCAAATTCCTGAGCGTCAGCGGCTCGTCGGTCAGAAGCGCGCAGGGCATCAGGGTCAGGGCCGCGTTCTTCGCGCCCGAAATCGGAATTCGGCCGGTCAGCGCCTTGCCGCCGCGGATGATGATCCGGTCCATGGTCCGCCGTCTTACGCGAACCGCAAGTCAGCGCAAGCCGGGGCCCGGGAAGCGGAAAAAACGACGTAGAATGAATGGGTTCTTGATTTCGATCAAGGCGCACCTACAAACAGGGCCCTACCAATCGCGTTCGATTTGAAGCGTTTGCGGGGGAAGGCCGGCATTTGCAATCTTGTCTAGCTGAGCGACTCAGCCACTACATACGCCTGTCCGACGCCGAGCAACTATCGCTCGCCGGTCTCGAAGAACAGGATCGCGCTCTAAGGCGCGCGACCGTGGTGATCCGCGAGAACGAGGCGCCGCGTGATCTCTACGTGGTCCGCAACGGCTGGCTTCATTCGAGCGTGGTGCTTGGCAACGGCAGCCGCCAGATCATGCGCTTTCATTTCGCGGGCGACATCATCGGCCTGCCGCTGCTCGCCTTCGCCGATTCGCCCGAGACGGTGACCGCGGTGACCGACGTCACGCTCGCCCCGTTCGGCCGGGAGCGGTTCTCCGCCCTGATCGGCGATCATCCGCGCCTGGGCGCCCTGATCCTGGGCCTCACCGTCGCCGACCGGGTTTCGATGGCCGACCGCCTTGCCTCGATCGGACGGACGCCGGCCCGCGCCCGGGTCGGCGCGCTCATCTGCGAGATTTTCGTGCGCCTGCGCCGCCTTGGCGCCTCCCCGGACGGCGCCATCCAGCTGCCGCTGACCCAGGAGGATATCGGCGATGCCACTGGCCTCACCGCGGTCCACGTCAACCGGATGATGCGCGGCCTCGCCGAGGACGGGATCATCGCGCGCAACGGTGCCGGCCAGATCCGGCTTCTCGACGAGTTCCGCCTGATCGCCGATTCCAACTTCGTCGACCGCACCGCCATCGAGACCGGCTGGCTGCCTCCCGCCAAATAGGCGAGAGGGTTTTGCCATGCCGCGCGCGGGACCGTGAAGCGGGTCTCTCGGTCCGATCGCGCGGAAGTCCGAGGCCGGCCCGGTACAGGCTCCGCGTACGAACGCTTGAGCCGAACATCGACTTCGAGCGAGCGGCTACGAAATCATGCCTTTTCGAGCGTGCACTGGAGCGGGTGCTGATTCTCGCGGGCGAAATCGATCACCTGGGCGACCTTGGTCTCGGCCACCTCATAAGGGAAGATGCCGCACACGCCGACGCCCCTTTGGTGAACGGCGAGCATCACCCGCGTCGCATCCTCGATGCTCATCTTGAAAAAGCTCTGCAGGACATGAACGACGAACTCCATTGGCGTGTAATCGT
>Ga0190265_10000303_pt1 | contig 39361 bp, 34 predicted proteins | sample Popmic124T_FD_133135 | JGI IMG/M metagenome (GOLD analysis project Ga0190265, IMG submission 133135) | Populus adjacent soil microbial communities from riparian zone of Indian Creek, Utah, USA - 124 T | ecosystem: Environmental > Terrestrial > Soil > Riparian zone | place: USA: Utah | collected... | reverse complement strand
GGCGTGCTGATCAACATCTCCGGCGGCTCCGACCTGACCCTCCACGAGGTCGCCGAGGCGGCGCGCATCATCTCCGACTCGGTCGACCCCGACGCCAACATCATCTCCGGCATGGTGATCGACCCCGAGCTCGAAGACTCGATGAAGGTGACCGTCATCGCGACCGGTTTCGACCGCGCCGTCGGCGAGCGTCCGCGCGCCGCCGTGTCGGTCTCGATGAGCCGGTCCGCCTCCGCCGCGCCGGCCCTCGCGCCGAGCCTCGCCTCCGCTCCTATCGATCGCGAGCGGGAGCGGGAGAGGGAGGAGCCCGAGAAGGCGGCGCCGGTCGACGTGCCGTTCTACCGCAAGGCGATCGCCCACGTCCGCGGCGACGACCCGAACGGCTTCGGCCCCAACTGGTCGAACGTCGACGACTACGACATCCCGACCGTGCTGAGAAAGCAGATGGACTGAGGACCATGACCGCGCGCGCTCAGAAGCCGCACCCCCTTCGGCCGCCTGAAGGAGGAAGGAGGAAGGCACGCCCCCGCCGGCTCCTCCCCCTCCTCCTGGTGGCCGCGCTCTTCGCGGCGCGCGCCGCCGCTCTCGACACCATCTACCTCGTCCGCCACGCCGAGAAGGCCGACCCCTGGCCGACCGAGCGAGAGCTGGACGCCTTCTGGCCCCTCTCCCCCGAGGGGGCGGCCCGCGCCCAGCGCCTCGCCGCCCGCCTCAAAGACGCCGGCATCGCCGCCGTCTACGGCAGCCGCACCACCCGCTCCGTACAGACCGGACTCCCCCTGGCCCACGCCGCCGGCATCCGCATCGTCGCCGACGACGCCTCCATCAAACCGGACCAGATGGCGGGCTTCTTCGAGGGCCTCCGCGAGCGCCACGCCAAGGATGGCGCCGTGCTCGTCGTCGCCCACTCGAACACCATCCCCAACCTCCTCGAGAAGCTCGGCGCCACCCCCGACTGCCACGCCCGCTTAGGGATCAAGGAAGGCACGAACGGCCTGGAGGCCGAAGGCTACGACGGCCTGTGGCGGATCGATCTCAAAAAGCAGGGGTGCGCAGCGATCGAGCGGCAGTGAGGACGCCGGCCCAGGGCGTTGCCCCGGGCTGAGGGACCACGGCCCGTTGGGGCCTTCCAAACTCAGTCCCTTTCCTCCATCCAACATAGATAACGAGCCGAGCCGGGGGCCGCCTACCCCGGCTCGGCTATGCATTGGATTCAGTTGTCAAAGAGCCGCAGCCCGGCCTGATGGCCTTGCTGATGTACATACATTACGATCCATGCGATTGTCTGTCAAGGGTTGATCTTGACGAACATGGCATTCTAGTGATGGTATGTGCATCGTTCGTAGGTGCTCCATCTCCCGGGAGGGCGTCCTGCCTCCCGATGCGGCGGCTCGCCGCCTGGGGGAGGCGGCGCGGTCTTCCGGGCGGCGCGGCGCGGATGCGGACGGCGGCTCGCCGTCTGCAGAGGTCGAGCGTCGTTTTCGGGAGTGGGCTGTCTCCGGAAGTGTCGTCCCGGCTTCGCAGGGAGCGGGCCGCCTCCCGGGAGGATGAGCCGGCGTCCGGGTATGCGGTCCACCGTCTCCTGGCGATGGGCCGCCGGCCGCGGAGACGGGGCGATCTACCGGGGGCTGAGGCGTTCTTTGACAACCGATTCAAATCATGGGGGCTCTCCGGCTCGTCGCCGGGAGCCGGGGAGCCCCGTTTTTCAGCGGTGCCGGGTGAGCTGCATTAGGGCCGCCGGTTACCCAGAGGGGGCCCGAATAGCTTATCCTTCGTGGAAACGATCGGCTCAAAAAAGCTAAGAAAGACGCCGGCCTCATCGATTTTGAGGACTTGCGAGAAGTAGTCTGCCAGAGTTTACTTACGATGCTCGTCTGTCCCAACTGCTCCGCCGCCGTCGTCGCAGGCGCTACCTGCCCGGCTTGCGGGGCTGCGCCCCCCAGGGGATCTCGGGCCGCCGCCACGCCGCAGGAAGGCAAATCTTCCTCGCCGCGCCGTCAGCCGCGGCGGCAGGGTGAGCCCCGGTTCGTCTCGGGCGCCATCGTCGCCGGGCGGTACCGGGTGGTCGGTCTGCTGGGGACGGGCGGGATGGGGGAGGTCTACCGGGCCGACGACCTGAAGCTCGGGCAGGTGGTGGCGCTCAAGTTCCTGCCCGAGACGCTGGGGGACGACCCGGCCGTGCTGGCGAATTTCCACCAGGAGGTCAGCCTGGCGCGCCGGGTCTCCCATCGCAACGTCTGCCGGGTGTTCGACGTCGGCGAGGTGGACGGCCACCACTTCCTCACCATGGAGTTCATCGACGGCGAGGACCTCGCGGCCTTGCGGCGCCGCATCGGCCGGCTGCCCGCGGACAAGGGGCTGGAGATCGCCCGCCAGCTCTGCGCGGGGCTCGCCGCCATCCACGACGCCGGAGTCCTGCATCGCGACCTGAAGCCGGCCAACGTGATGCTCGACGGCCGGGGCCGGGCGCGGATCACCGACTTCGGGGTGGCGGACTTCGCCGGCGAGCTGCCCGGCGGCGCGATGGTGACCGGCACGCCCGGCTACATGGCCCCCGAGCAGGCGGCGCGCGGCGAAACCACGGTGCGCAGCGACGTCTACTCCCTCGGCCTGGTGCTCTACGAGATGTTCACCGGCCGGCGCCCGTTCCCCGAGGCCCAGCGTCCCGAGCCCACGCGGCCGGGCACCGGCACGCGGCCGCCCAGCCCGGCGACCGTAGTACCGGACGTCGACCCGCAGACGGCGGGGGCCATCCTGCGCTGCCTGGAGGCCGACCCGCGCGCGCGGCCCGCTTCGGTGCTGGAGGTGGCCGCCTTGCTGCCCGGCGGCAGCCCGCTGGCGGCGGCGCTGGCGGCGGGCGAGACCCCCTCTCCCGACATGATCGTCGCCGCGCCCAAGGTGGGGAGCCTGCGGCCCTGGGTGGCCGTCGCCTGCCTGGCCGGGGTGGTGCTGGGCCTCGCCCTGATCTTTGCGCTCGCCAAAGAGGTGCGGGCGCTGAGCCAGATACCCTTCGACCGTCCGCCGGAGGTGCTGGCGGACCGCGCGCGCAACCTCCTGGCGAGCCTGGGCCACGACGGGGCGCCGGTGGGCACCGCCGCCGGGTTCGGCGCCTTCGAGGAGTACGGCCGCTTCCTGCGCGAGCACGGGGCGCCCGGCGGCTGGGCGCGGGAGCGCCTCGCCTCCGGCCGCCCGCCGCTGGTCTACTTCTGGTACCGCCAGAGCCCGCGGCACCTGGTGCCGGTGAGCCTGGAGGTGAAGCCGGACGATCCGCCGCGCAAGGTGCCCGGGGAGGCCTTGGTGGTGCTCGACCCCGAAGGGCGCCTCCAGTACCTCGAGGTGGTCCCCTCTCCCGGCTCCGCCGTCGATTGGGCGCAGCCGGCGGACTGGTCGGTGCTGCTGGCGGCGGCGGGGTTGCCGGCCGAGGCGCTCTCCCCCGCGGCGTCGCGCGCCCTGCCGCCGGTCTACGCCGACAGCCGCGTGGCCTGGACGGGCGACGCTCCGGGGAGCGGCGGGCCGCCGATCCCCCTGCGCTTCGAAGCGGCGTCCTACGGCGGAGACATCGTCTTTTTCAACGTCCTTGCCCCCTGGGGCGAGACGGCCCGCGCGGGAGCGGCGCTCCCCGGCCGCGCAGACGGGCCAGGGCCCTACATGACCTTCTTCAACGCCTTCTTCCTCGCCGTGGTGGTGACCGGCGCCCTGCTGACCCGCCGCAACCTGCGCCTGGAACGGGGCGACCGGCGGGGAGCCCGCAGGCTGGCGTGGTTCACCGGCTCGGTCACCCTGCTCGGCTGGCTCGTCGGCGGCAACCACGTGTCGGGCTGGGCGGAGCGCGACCTCATGGTCGCGGCGGTCGGCCTGGCGCTCTCCCAGGCGGCCCTGCTGTGGATCACCTACATCGGGCTCGAGCCCTACCTGCGGCGCGACTTCCCCGAGCGGATCATCGCCTGGACCCGCCTGCTCGCCGGCAACGTCAAGGATCCGCTGGTCGGCCGCGACCTGCTGGCCGGCTGCCTGCTCGGCATCGGCATCACGCTCTCCTACGACCTGCGCAAGCTGGCCGAGGAGCGGCTGGCCAGGGGCTCAGGGCTGGACCTCCCCGACTTCCAGTCCCTGAGCGGGCTCTCGAGCCTCGTGCACCACCTCTCGGGCAAGCTGTTCATCGCGGTCATCGTCCCCTTGAGCTTCATGGTCCTCTTCCTGCTGCTGCGCGTCCTGCTGCGGCGCGAAGCGGTGGCGGTCGTCGCGCTGTGGGTGCTGTTCACGGCGCTCATGGCCTCCCGGGGCCTCGGCCCCAACGCCGTCTTCGGCCTGGCCTTCGTGGGGTTCACGGCGGCGATCTACATCTTCGTCTGGACGCGCTTCGGCCTGCTGGCCGGCATCGCCGGGCACATGGTCTTCATGGTGACCCGTCATGAGCCGCTGACCTCGGACCTCGGGGCCTGGTATGGGTGGGTGACGCTCGTCGTGGTGGCGAGCGTGCTCGCCCTCGCCACCTACGGCTTCAGCACGTCGGTCGCCGGCCAGCCCCTGCTGCGCGGCGTGCTGCTCGAGGACTGACCGTCCGATCGTCCGGCAGGCTAGTCGTCCAGCAGCCCGCCGCGGAAGAGCGGCTGGCCGGCGATCGACGTGCTGAAGCCGTAGAGGGCCATCGCCATCACGATGGTGGTGACGAACGCGGTCACCCCTGAGTACCAGGCGGAAAAATCGGTGGTCAGCGGGTAGAGGAGGCAGAGGAAGCGCACCATCTGCCCGGAGATGCCGGCGAGCAGGCCGAAACGGATCCACGCGAAGATGTAGAGGGCGGCGCGCAGGCCGGCGAAGGCGAGGCCCAGGGCCAGCGCCGGGCTCGGGGTCTGCAGGGAGAGGACCGCGGTCAGCAGGGTCCACAGCGCGATGACCGCGAGCCTCTCTCTCTGGAAGAGGATGCGCAGCATCAGCAGGAACACCATGAAGCTGAGCGGCATCAGGATGGCGACGAACAGGTCGGCCGAGATCTGCTTGGCGAGGCCCGGCACTCCGAGCAGCGGGTTGGTGTAGATCTTCTGGAAGACGGTGCTTCCGCGCAGCCATTCGGTCAGCAGCTTTTCGGCGTAGTACGTGAGGGTGAGGCCCAGCCCGAGCAGGCAGCCGACCAGCAGGTCGCGGCCGACCAGGGAGTCCTTGAAGTGTCCGGCGAGTAGCCGGCTCCAGGAGATGATCGTCTCCGGCCAGTGGCGCCGCAGCGACGGCTCGAGGCCGATGTAGAAGACCCAGAGCTCGCAGGCGTTCACCAGGGACCAGCCGAAGGCATCGAAGAGGAGGTCGAGCTCCGCCACGTTGGCGGCATGGTTGGCCCCCAGGGTCCACCCCATGATGAGGTTCGTGAAGACGAACACGGCCAGCCGCCAGGCTCCCCTGCGGTCTCCCCTCGCCAGGCGCAGGTTGCGGCGGGCGAGCAGGATCGCGGTCACCAGCACGCTGCCGAAGAAGAGGCCGTAGACCAGGATGTAGGCATTGAGCATGGAGCCCCGGGCGGCGGCCGACGGCCCGGCCTCGTCCGCCTCGTCCCACGACTCCAGGATCTCGAAGAAGACCGGTCTTCCACGGTACGCGGCCGCCTCGATCCGCACCGGGATGGGCGGCTTCGCGGCCCCCGGGTAGACCCCGGTCCAGGCCGCCTGGCTGTCGGCGAAGACCGGGGGGAGGACGCTCGGGACGGCGGGCACGAGGCGAGCCGGGTCGAAGCCCGCCAGACCGAGGAGCGCACGCCAGTCCGGGGCCTCGGCCTCGGTCGGGGGGATGGGACGAGGGAGGCCCTTGAGCTTGTAGAGGCGGCCCTCCGGGTCCAGGATGACGAGGGCCTCGCCGTTCGTGCTGAGCGGCGGGTCGTCGGGCCCCCCTTCGAGGTTGGTGGGAACCAGCGGGGAAGGGCTCTGCCGGTACCAGAAGAGGTAGAGCGGCGGCTGGCCTTGCCGCAGGCGCTGGCCGATCACGGCGCCGCGCCCGGCCTTCTCTTCCGCCCGCAAGTAGGCGTCGTACGGCCGGTGCAGCTCGAAGCCATAGGTGTCGTCGAGCGGCACTTCCTGGTAGCCGAGGCCCCTGAGCAGGCCCTTGGCGCGGTCGGCGAGCACCTCGGGGGAGTAGTCGAACGGCACCTGGCGGAAGGCCTGGACCCTTCCCGAGAGGGAGAAGATGGTGAGCAGGCCGAGCACGACTCCGACGAGGCAGAGGGCGGCACGGCCCGGCCGCAGGCTTCCGGCCTTGGGCGCGGCGGCCACCATGTCGGGCGACGGCGTTTCGCCCGCGGCGAGCGCCGCCGCCAGCGGATCTCCCCCGGGCAGGCCGGCCGCCACCATGAGGGCCGAGGCCGGGCGCCGGCCGGGCTCCTTCTCCAGGCAGCGCAGGATGATGCCCGCGGTCTCCGGGTCGACGTCCGGCACCAGGCCCGCCGGGCTGGGAGGCCGCGTGCCCGACTGCTGCCGCGCCTCGACCGACGCCGGGTCCGGGAAGGCCCTGCGGCCGGTGAACATCTCGTAGAGCACGAGGCCCAGGGAGTAGACGTCGCTGCGGACGGTGGTCTCCCCGCGCGACCACTGCTCCGGCGCCATGTAGGCCGGCGTGCCGGTCGCCGCGTCGCCGCCGCGCATCTCGACGGCCAGGGCGGCGACGCCGAAATCGGTGATGCGCGCCCGGCCGCGGCCGTCGATCATCACGTTGGCGGGCTTCAGGTCGCGGTGCAGCACCCCGGAGTCGTGGATCGCCGCGAGGCCGGCGCAGAGCTGGCGCGAGATCTCGAGCGACTTGTCCGGCGGCAGGCGGCCGATCCTGCGCAGCAGGAAGGCGAGGTCCTCGCCGTCGATGAACTCCATCGAGAGGAAGGGCTGGGCCTCGACCTCGCCGACGTCGAACACCCGGCAGACGTTGGGGTGGGAGACCTGGCGCGCGAGGCTCACCTCCTTGTGGAAGCGCGCCATCGCGGCGCCGTCGTTCGCCAGCTCGTCGGGCAGGAACTTGAGGGCCACCGCCTGCCCGAGCTTCAGGTCGTCGGCGCGGTAGACCTCCCCCATGCCGCCCTGGCCGAGGAGGCCGACGATCCGGTAGCGCGCGGCGAGCACGGTGCCGGGCACGAAGCGGAGCTCTCCCGAGGGGAGCCGCGGCGCCCGCTTGGGCCGGTCGGCCAGCGCCTTCAGGGCCTCGCCGGTGAGCAGGGTCGTGCCGAAGCGGGACTCGGTGAACGAGGAGCCGCACGTGGGGCAGGTGGCGCTGCCCTCGGGGACCGAGGCCGAGCAGTCTGGACAACTGAGCATTTGGGGTGCCGATTGTGCCACACCCCCGGGCTCCGCAGACAGCCCGTGGGAACGTTTCGCTCAGTCGTTCACGAGATTGCTGCGCAGCAGGCGCTGGCCGCCGATGGAAACGGCGAATCCATAGAGGGCCAGGGTGAGGATGGTGAGCGTGCTGAACAGGGTGGCCTCCGCGTACCAGGCCGAGAGGTCCCAGGTCAGCGGGTAGAAGAGGCAGAGCAGGCGGACGAACTGGCCGGCGACCCCGGCGAAGAGGCCGAAGCGCAGCCAGACGAAGAGGTGGAGGGCCGCGCGGACCCCCGAGAAGGCGAGGCCCAGGAGGAGCAGCGAATTGGGATAGCGCGCCGCCATCACCAGGGTGATCAGGATCCACAGCAGGGCGACCGCCAGCCGTTCGCGGCGCAGGAGGATCGCCAGGAGGAGGAGGAACACCATGCAGCTCAGCGGCGCCAGCAGCGCGTGGAACACGTCGAAGGAGAGCTGCCGCGCGAGCCCCGGAGGGCCGAGCAGGCTGTCGAGCCGGAGGAGGCCGACGGCGAAGTCGCCGCCCAGCCGGTCGGTCAGCATCTTCTCGCCGCCGTAGAGCAGGACGGTCGCGAGCCCCAGAAGGCAGCCGACGAGGAGGTCGCGGCCGACCAGCGGGTCGCGGAAGCTCCCCGAGAGCAGGCGGCTCCAGGAGATGATCCGCTGCGGCCAGTGGCGCCGCAAGGGGGGCTCGAGGCCCATGTAGATGATCCACAGTTGAGCCGCCTGGGTGAGGGCCGTGGTGATCGCCATGCCCAGGAGAGCGGCCTCCTCGCGGCTCGACACGTGGTGCCCGCCGATCGCCCAGCACCCGAGCGTGACGAGGAAGACGAACGCCGCCAGCCGCGCGCCGCCCTGCCGGTCGCCGCGGCCGAGGCGCACGTTGCGGCGCGCCAGCACGGCGGCGGTGACGAGCACGCAGAGGAAGAAGACGAAGGCGCTGACGGCGAAGATCCGGTGGCTGAGCGGCTCGCTCCTCTTCCCCGGATCGGGCGCCGCCGACCAGGGCTCGATGATCTCGAAAGCCACCGGCACCCCCCGGAAGGCGGCCGCCTCGATGCGGATCGGGACCGGCGGGAGGGTGGCGCGGGAGGAGGGAGAGGCCGGGTAGACGCCCTCCCAGGCCGCGACGCTGTCGGCGTAGACCGGGGGGGTCCAGCGCGGCACGACCGGCCTGAGGTCGGCGTCGTCGAAACCGGCCTCCGCCAGGAGGGCGGCCCAGTCCGGCGGGCGGTCGAGCGAGGCGGGACCGGGGAGGCGCCGGGGCGTGACCGCGAGCCGGTAGAGGCGCCCGCGCGTATCGAGGATGACGAGCGCGTCCCCGGCCGTCGTCAGCGGCGGCTGATCGGGAGTGACCACCTCGCTCAGCAGCGCCACCATGGGGCGCCGGCTCTGGCGGTACCAGAACCAGAACAGCGGCGGCCGGTCGCCCGCGAGGAGGTCCTCCGCCTCCGCCGCGCGGCCGGCCACGCCCCGGTCCCGCAGGTACTGGTCGTAGGCGCCGTTGAGCTGGAGGCCGTAGGCGTGGTCGACCGGCGGCAGGCGGTGGCCCAGCCGCTGGAGCAGGCTCCTCGCGCGGCCGGCGAGGACCTTGGGCGAGCTCTCGAACGCCAACTGGTGCAGGTTCAGCCAGCGGTCCGACAGGGTGAGCACCGCCGCCAGGGCGAGCAGGATGCCGAGCAGGCAGAGGACGGCCGTGCGCCGCCGCAGGCTGCCCACCTCGGGCGCGGCGGCGACCATCTCGGGAGAGGGGGTCTCGCCCGCCGCGATCGCGTCCGCCAGCGGGTCGGCGCCGGGGAGCAGGGAGGCGAGCTGCAGCGCCGAGCTCGGCCGCGCCGCCGGGTCCCTCGCCAGGCAGCGCAGGATGAGGCCCTCGATGCGCGGGTCGAGGTGCGGCACCAGGGTCGAAGGCCGGGCCGGCTTCGTCTCCGACCGCGGCCGGGAGGAGTCGGCCGGCGGCGTCTGGGGGAAGGCCCGCCGGCCGGTGAACATCTCGTAGAGGACGAGGCCGAGGGAGTAGAGGTCGCTGCGGATGCCGACCTCGCCGCGGGCTCGCTGCTCCGGGGCCATGTAGGCCGGCGTGCCGGCCGTCTCCTCCTCCGGGCCGGAGCTCTCCCGGGCCAGGGCGGCGACTCCGAAGTCGGTGATGCGCGCCCGGCCGCGGCCGTCGATCATCACGTTCGAGGGCTTGAGGTCGCGGTGCAGCACGCCGGCGTCGTGGATGGCCGCGAGGCCGGAGCAGAGCTGGCGGGCGATCTGGAGCGCCTTGTCCAGGGGGAGGCGGCCGATGCGCCGCAGCAGGTAGGCGAGGTCCTCGCCGTCGATCAGCTCCATGGTCAGGAAGACCTGGCCGTCGACCTCGCCGACGTCGAAGACCCGGCAGACGTTGGGGTGCGAGACCTGGCGGGCGAAGCTCACCTCGCGGTGGAAATGGGCCAGGGCGTCGCCATCGCGCGCCAGCTCCTCGGGGAGGAACTTGAGGGCCACCGCCTGGCCGAGCTTCAGGTCCTCGGCGCGGTAGACTTCCCCCATGCCGCCCCGGCCGAGCAGGGAGACGAGGCGGAAGCGTCCGGCGAGGAGAGTGCCGGGCAGGAACCGCGATCCCGCGGCGGAGCGGCCGCCGTGCCAGGGCCGCCGGGCAAGGCCTTTGAACGCGCGTCCCGAGACCGGTGTCGGCGGGGCGCTGCCAAACGTATGGCCGCACGCCGGGCAGGTGGCGTCCTCCCCAGAGACCGGAGCCGCGCAGCGGGGACATTGGGGCATCAAGAGGACAATTCTGTCACAGCCTGCGCCGCCCCGGGCGCCGGCCGGCTCTCCCGGATCAGCCCGCGGGCTCGAGGATCAGCCGCAGCCCGTTCCTCGGGCGCAGGGTGAGAAGCGGCTCGGGCTCGACCGGAGGGCCGGGGGCGGCCGACAGGCGGAAGGCGCGGACGATCATGGCGAGGGCGAGCGTCGCCTCCAGCATGGCGAAGCCGCTGCCCACGCAGGACCGCGGGCCGGTGCTGAACGGCAGGTAGGAGTGCGAGGGGCGCGCCCGCGAACGCTCCGCCGCGAAGCGCTCGGGACGGAACTCCTCGGGAGCGTCCCAGAAGTCCGGGTGGCGGTGCAGGGTGTGGACGCTGATCAGGATGTCCGAGCCGGCGGGCACCGCGTAGCCGCCGATCAGGTCGTCGGCGATCGCCCGGCGGGTGATCATCCATACCGGCGGATAGAGCCGCAGGGTCTCCTCGACCACCATCCGGGTGAAAGGGAGGCGCTGCAGGTCGGGCAGGGTGGGGAGGCGCTCCCCGAGCACCGCGGACGCCTCGGCGCGCAGGCGCTGCTGCGTCGCGGGATCGGCCGCCAGCAGGTGGCTCGCCCAGGCCAGGGTGGTGGCGGTCGTCTCGTGCCCGGCGAGCAGCAGGGTGACGATCTCGCTGCGCAGCAGGCGGCGCGCCGCGGGGTCGCCCGCCTCGTCCCGCATCCCGAGCAGGGAGGAGAGCAGGGCACCGCCGCTCGCCGGGGCTTCGCGCCGCCGCCGCACCACCTCGTCGACCAGGCCGTCGAGCTCGCGCAGGGCGCGGCGGCAGCGCAGGTTGCCCGGGGTGGGGACGCCTAGAGGGAGGGGGGCGAGCGCCGTCATGCGCCGGATCGACCAGTGGACGACCTCGTCGAGGGCGTCGGTCAGGCGGGGGCCGATGCCGTTCAGGTCGACGCCGAAGAGGCTCCGCCCGAGGACGTCGAGGGTCATCGCGACCGCCTCCGCCGCGACGTCCACGGGAGCGCCGCCGCGGGCCGCGGCGCGCCAGCGGCCGAGCATGGCGTCGACCGCCGCCGCCATCGCGTCGGCATACTCGGCGAGCTTGTCGTGCTGGAAGGCCTTGTTGAGGTTCTCCCTCTGGCCTGCCCAGAGGTCCCCCTCGCTGGTGAGGATCCCTTCGCCGAGGGCGGGCCTCGCCTGTTCGAGGCCGATCCCCTTGACGTAGTTGCGGGGGTTCTCCTGCAGCACGCGGCGGACGGCGAGCGGATGGCTCAGCAGGTACAGCCGGCGCTTCGGCCCCATGCGGAAGAGGACGACGCCGCCGAACTCGCGGGCGGCACGGCTGACGAAGAGCAGTTTGTCGCGCCGCACCTCGAGGAGGCTCCCCAGCAGCCGGCGGCCGTGGGGTCCCGGCGCGGTCGGCCCCGGAGCAGTTGCAGCCGCTCTCGCGGCAGGAATGGTTTCGCCCACTTGCCCGATCCTAGCATCGCCCGCTCCGTCCTCCTTGCGGGCCGGTGCTTGCAGATCTCGGCAAAGGGGCTACAATCCTGCCAACAACTTCTGGGAGGAAGGCCATGAGAAGAGCGTTGATGTTCTCTGCCGTGGCGGTGGTCCTCGCGCTGCCGGTCTGGGCAGGCGAGACCGAAGGCCCCGCCGCCTTCAAGCGGCTCAAGTCCCTGGAAGGCGAGTGGAAGGGGAAGACGGCCAAGGGAAAACCCGCCACTCTCTCCTACAAGGTGATCGCCGGAGGCCACACCGTGATGGAGGTGTTCAGCTTCGGAGAGACCGCCGGCCCGCAGAGCATGTACACGCTGTACCACCTGGACGGCGATCAGCTCGTGCTCACCCACTACTGCATCTCGAACAACCAGCCCCGCATGCGGGCCCAGTTTCCCCTGGAAGATCCGAACGTCCTGCGCTTCGCCTTTCTCGACTCCACCAACCTCAAAGACCCGGCAGCCGGGCACATGCACAAGGCGATGCTCCGTTTCATCGATGCCGACCACATCGCAAATGAGTGGACCTACCGCCAAGGCGGCAAGGACGCCTATGCGGAAGCCGTACAGTACGAGCGCGTGAAGTGACCGGCGGCCCGCGCGCCACCTCTGCCGCAAAACTGGTTGTTAAACGTTCTGTGAAAGGAGAGATCATGAAGATCTCGAAGGGTCCTGTTTCAGCAATTGCACTCAGCTTGCTCCTTGCCGCCGGCGCCGCCTCCGCGGAGTCCAAGAAGGGTGGCTTTCCGGCCGCGGGCATCGACGCCATCTCTCACGAGATCACCGTCGACCTCTACGCACTCGGCAACGGCGTCGACAACTACCGCCTCCTGGAGACCCTGGTGTTCAAGGGACGCATGATCATCGAGCGGGAGGATCCGCACCTCAACGCCGCCACCGGCAAGCGCCAGATCGACTTCGTGGTTCAGCGCTGGGAGGCGCAAGCCTGGAGCAATGCGCTCAACGGCTTGGTGGTCTACCGCCTCTCGAACGTGCCGCAGAAGACCAGCACCGTCACGGCGGAGAAGGCGGGCTCGGATTACCCCGCCCGCTTCAGCTTCAACGTCACCTTCGACGCGTCCATCAACAGCCAGGACATCATCATCGAGCACGAGGGCGCCCCGGACGGCCCATCCTTCATGGAGGTTCCTCCGAGCGGCAACCGCCGGACCAGCCCGAGGATGACCAACTTCGAGACCATCCGGATCGAGGCTGACCATCCCGTCCACGGCAGGATCCGCTTCGTGCCGACGGCCTGCGAGGACGAAGGCGGAGACACCCTGGTGACCTTCACGGAGGAGCAGAAGCGCCTCTTGAAGTCCGGCGTCAAGCCCACCGCCAACACCGGCACGCGCTGAGATCTTGGAGACCCTCGCCGGGGCCAGCGAGCCCCGGCGAGGTCCTCAGACGTCGGCTTGCTTGAAGATGACCTTGACGCCGTCCGGGTCGTGGGTCTCGAAGATGAGGGCGCCGTCGACGTCCGTGCGCAGGCCTCCCGGGATGTTCTTCTCGCGGAACTGCAGATCGCTGTAGGCCTTCTCCGCGGAGGGCACGATCAGCACCAGGGTCACCTTCTTCTTCGGCCCCTGAAAGTCGAAGGTCTCGTCGTAGCCGAGGGGGCTCTCGACGTCGGCGGAGCGGCCGATCACCTCGACGACGCCCGAGCCGGCCTGGAAGAGGGCGCCGCGGACTCCCTGGCCGTCCCAGGCCGAGAGCCGCGGCAGACCCAGGGACTCGCTATAGAACTTGCACGTGAGGTCGAAGCTCTTCGCACGGACCACCACCCTGAACTGCCGGATCTCCATCGCTTAGGTCTCCTTGGCTGAAGGCCGCCGGGAGGCGGCCTGGGTCACAGGATTACCACACTCGCGCGCCCCGTTCAAAGGCGATACGCGCCGCGGGACGGGGGTGGTATCCTCTCCCGCGTGAAAGACCGCCGTTTCTGGGCCTCCCTGGCACTCTTCAGCCTGCTCCTCCCGGTCCTCGTCGCCGCCCAGGGCGAGCGTCCGCAGGCTCCTCCGGCTCCGGCCCCCTCGCGCTCCTCCGTGACCCTGGAGGGCCGCGAGATCCCCGTGCCCGTGACCATCACCCCGGGCGGCCCGCTGTTCGGCCTGTCCCCCCTGGCCGCGGAGATGGGCGCCGGGCTGACCAGCGACGAGGCCGGCGAGAGCCTGACCTTGAAGATCGACCAGACCGAGGTTGTGATCGGCATCGGCAGCTCGATCATCACCATCGGCGACCAGATCGTCTCCCTCTCGCAGCCGCCGGTGCAGGGCGAAGGGGGCATCCAGGTGCCGATCGAGTTCCTGCGCAAGACGTTCGGCGACCTGCAGGGCTACTCGTTCGACTGGCGGCCCGACGTGTCGCGCCTCGCGATCGCCCGGCGCGGCGCTCGCGAGATGCAGGTGGCGCTCGACGTCGTCCACCTCCAGGGGGTGACGACGGTCGTCCTTCAGTTCCCGGAGGCGCCCCGCTACCACGTCAAGGAGGAGCCCGGCGCGGTCGAGGTGCAGATGCTGGCCGACCGGCTGACCCCGCCCGCGCCGCCGCCGGCGGTGGCCGACCCGCTGGTCCAGAGCGTGACGATCAACCCGCAGCAGATCCGGCTTCAGCTCGTGCCGGGGGCCGAGGTCGAGAGCTACGTCCTCGAAAACCCGTTCCGCCTGGTCTTCGACGTCCACCGCGCGGCAGCCGTGGAGACGGCGCCCGGGCCGGCCTTCACCCGGCCGGCGCTCCCGGCGGGCATCCGCACCATCGTGATCGACCCCGGCCACGGCGGCCGCGAGACGGGGGCCATCGGCCCGAGCGGCGTCGCCGAGAAGGAGCTGACGCTCCAGCTCGCCCGCGAGCTCGCCAGCCGCCTGGAGCAGAGGATGTCGGTGCGCGCCGTGCTCACCCGCTCCGAGGACGTCGTGCTGCCGCACGACACCCGCACGGCGATCGCCAACCAGAACAAGGCGGACCTGTTCGTGTCGATCCACCTCAACTCGTCGCTCGGCTCCGGGGCGCACGGCGCGGAGACCTACTTCCTGAGCACCGAGGCTTCGGACTCGCGCGCCGCGCGGTCCGCCGACGCGGAGAACCTGGACCTCGCGGGCGACGGGCCGGATGCCGCGTCCGACCCCGCCGCGGCGCAGGACCTCCAGCTCATCCTCTGGGATCTGGCGCAGACCCACCATCTCTCCGAGAGCCAGCGCTTCGCCAACATGATCCAGGGCGAGCTCAACGAGACTCTCCAACTCCGCGACCGCGGCGTCAAGCAGGCGCCGTTCCGGGTGCTGATGGGGGCGGCGATGCCGGCCGTCCTGGTCGAGCTCGGCTTCCTGAGCAACCCGGACGAGGAGAAGAAGCTCCAGGACCCCGCCTACCGCTCCGACCTGGTCGACGCGCTGGCCCGCGCGATCGGGCGCTACAAGGCGCTGGTCGAGAACCGCGAGCCGGCGGCGGGCACCGGTGCCGCGACTCCCCCGGGCGCGCAGCTACCGTCTCCGCCCTCGCAGCCGGCGCGGCCGGCGCCGAGGCCCACCCCCAGGCCCGGCGGTGGAGCGGGGGCGCCGCCGTGAGCCGGCGGGCGGCGGGTTTCGTCCTCGGTTTCGCGCTCGCCCTGCTGATCGGCGGCGGGCTCTGGTGGTGGCTGGGCGAGCGGGGCGGTTCGCGCGTCCGGGGTACGGCGCAGACGGTCTCGAACGAGCCGCGGGAGAAGAGGGAGTTCGACCTCTACTTCCCCACGGACGGCGGGCGCCTGCGCGCCGAGCGCCGGGAGCTGGAGGTCGCCGAGGCGCCCAAGGACCGCATCCGCAAGGTGGTGGAGGCGCTCTTGGGCGGCCCCAAGGGCGACGGCCTCTACGCCCTCTTCCCCGAGGGGGTGACGCTGGGCGGTCTCCAGCTCGGCGCCGACGGCACCGCGTACGTCGACCTGCGCTGGGCGGAGAAGGAGGAGCCGCCGGCCTCCGGTTCCAGCGAGGAGATGCAGCGCGTCTACTCCCTGGTCAACTCGATCGTCTTCAACGTCCCCCAGGCCCGCCGGGTGGTGCTGCTGTGGAACGGTGCCCAGACCCTCACCTTCGCCGGCCATCTCGACACCAGCCGCCCCCTCCTGCCGGAGCGGTCGCTGCTCGCCCCCTGAGCCACCGGGAGCCTGAAAGACCATGGACGCGATCGGAGTCTTCGACTCTGGGGTGGGCGGCCTGACGGTCGTCGCCGCGCTGCGCCGCCGCCTGCCTGGGGAGTCCATCCTCTACCTGGGCGACACGGCGCGCCTACCCTACGGCAGCAAGTCGCCCGAGACGGTGACCCGCTACACCCGGCGCAACATCGAGTTCCTGACCGAGCGCGGGGTCAAGGCGGTGGTGGTCGCCTGCAACACGGCCTCGGCCCTGGCCCTGCCGCAGCTCGGTGTCCAGGGGGTGCCGACCTGGGGAGTGATCGAGCCGGGGGCGCGCAAGGCGGCCGAGGTCAGCCGGGGGCGGGTCGGGGTGATCGCGACCGAGGCTACCGTGCGCTCCGACGCCTACCCACGGGCACTGCGCGCCGTGCGGCCCGACCTCGCGATCCTGAGCAAGGCCTGCCCGCTCTTCGTGCCGCTCGTCGAGGAGGGGTGGCACGACGATCCAGTCACCGAGGAGGTGGCCGAGCGCTACCTGAGGCCGCTGCTCGACGCGGGGATCGACACGCTGGTCCTCGGCTGCACCCACTACCCGCTCCTGGTGAACGTCCTCGAACGGGTCGTGGGGCCGGACGTGACGCTCGTCGACTCCGCCGCCTCGGTCGCCGAGATGGTGGCCGCGGGCCTCGCCGAGAGCGGCTTGACCGCCACCCACCCGGCCGTCCACCACTTCTGCGTCACCGACGCCGGGGAGAGCTTCCAGCGGCTGGCGCGGACGATCCTCAGAGACGAGGACGTGCCGCTGGAGTGGGTGGAGGTGGTGTAGGGGGTGTAGGGAGGGAGGCCACCCGGATCCGCGAAGGGGTGCCGTCCTCCACCCAGGCGAGGAAGAGGCGGTCTCCCAGGCGGGCCATGCGGGGGAACCCGCTGGCGCGGGCGGGGCTGGTGGCGGCGACCGTCAGGGTCTCGCCGCGCCGGCCCGCCGGCGTCACCCGGCGAAGCAGCACGGCAGCCCCTTTCTCCGCGTAGGCCTGCCAGCTCACCAGCGCGTCGCCGTCCGGTCCCAGGGCCAGGTCCACGCGGCCCAGCGGCTGATCGCCGTCCACCAGGACGGGCTTGCCGAAAGTGGCGCCGCCGTCTCGCGAGAACGCCACCTGGACTCGCGGGTCGGGCGGCGCGGCGGTGAACCAGGCCACGGCCACGTTGCGGCCCGAGGCGGCGATCGCCGGGCCGTTGACCGGGCAGCCGGGGATGCTCCAGTCGTCGGCATGGACCCGCACCGGTTGGCTCCAGCCTCCGGCGGTCCGGCGGATCACGGAGATGTCGCGCACCTCCTTGTCCGAGCGGTCGCGGTAGGCGACCACCGGCCCGCCGGCGGCGAGAGCGGCGTCGGTCTGGCAGCAGTCGCAGACGCGGTCGTCGAGCAGGCGCTCGCCGCGGCCGGAGCCCTGCCGCACCAGCCCCGTCCGCAGGCTCATCGCCCCGCCCCCGGGCACTGCCCGGCCGTCGAGCCAGAAGGCGCGGACGCCGTCCTTCTCCGGCAGCCAGGAGACGAAGCCGTGCTCGGCGGGGACTGTGTCGCCATGCAGCCGACCCGCCCGGCTCCAGGTGGCGCCGCCGTCCGTCGAGCGGGCGAGGTCGATGGCGTAGGCGTAGGTGTCGGCGCCGGTCTTGGCGAGCCAATGGACCACCAGGGAGCCGTCCGGGCTCTGGATCGCGGCCGGGAAGTCGGCCCAGTTGGCGAAGAAGTCCCTGCCCTCGACGACGGTGACCGGCGCCGACCAGCGCCCGCCTGCAAGCCGGGCGAAACGGAGCCGGTGCCCCTCCTTGCCCCCTGCCGGTTCGAGCCAGGTGAGCAGCAGGTCGTGGCCCGAGATCGAGAGGTTGGGTGCCATGGCACCCGGCCCGGCGGGAGGATCGAGGCTCCGGATGGAAGGAGCGGCGGCCCCGCCGGCCAGAGCCAGGGCGAGGACCGCCGCCAGGGGTGCGAGGCTAGGCGCCACCCGGCCTTACTTCACGACGCCGCAGGCCAGCCGGTCGCCGGCGTCGCCGGTCGGCTGGGTCTTGCAGTCGTCTTCCTTGGCGTGGAGGATCACGGCCTTGCCGGTGAGCGGGTTGGCTCCGGTCAGGGAGAGGCCGGTGACGATCGTCTCCATGTGGGCCGAGCCGTCCGCGCCCACCTCGATGTTGCCGAAGTCGCCGGCGTGCCGGGGCTCGGTCGGCGGGCAGGCGTGCTCCGCGCCCGTAGGGTTGAAGTGGCCGCCGGCCGAGGTGAAGTGCTTGCCGCCGGTGTCGTGGGAGCAGTCGCCGTTCTCATGCACGTGGAAGGCGTGCTTGCCGGGCGTGTCCACCCCCTTGAGGTCGACCACGACGCGCACGCTTCCCCCCTCTTCGGTCAAGCTCACGGTGCCGCTGAAGTCCGAGTCCTCCGGGGCACCCTGAAGGGTGGCGGTGGCACCCGGGGCGGTGGTCATGGGCGAGGCCTCCGGGGTGGCCGTCTCTGACGCGGTGGCGGGTGAGGCCTCTTCGGAAGGCGGCTCTTCCCGCTTGCAGCCGGTCGCGACGAGCAGTCCCAGGGCGGTCACCATCAAGGTCGTTCCGAATCGATTCATGGGCAGCTCCTCCTGACAATTGATTGCGCTACTGGTTGCGCTACGCCACCAGGATATCCGACAACTGAGGACAAGCGGGTCAGCCAGGGGGCAGAAGCTCCATCTGGACGTCCGCCAGGTTGCGGGAGATCAGGATCTCGACCGGGGTCGAGATCTCGTCCTTGGCGAGCCAGAGGTCGAGCTTGCCCTTCCACTTCCGCCGCTCCGGGATCTCGACGCCGCGGATCGAGAAGTGGCGCACGTCGACAGTCCGGCCGCCGACCTTGCGCTTCTCGTCCTTCAAGGGGATCACCACCACGGGGTAGATCCTGCCGTCCGACCAGATCTCCATCCGCCGCGGCTTGGTCGGCGGATCCTGGCGGATGGCGTAGATGCCGGAGGCGATGTCGAGCACCCCCCGCTGATCGACCGGGGAGCTCCTGGTCTTCGTCTCTCCCCGCCAGGCATAGGCGCTCCAGGCCCGGATCGGCTGCAGCGTCTTGACGTCCACTTCCGAGCCGTAGCGGAAGTACTCGCCCTGCTTGCTGGCGCTGGAGGTGATCAGGAGCTCGCTCGTCAGGCGCCCGTTGGCGGTCTTGAAGCTGAGCTCGCCCTCTCCCTGATTGGGCAGGAAGAGGCCGGCGATCGAGCCGACGAAGTTGCGGAGCCGCCAGCGATAGCGGAACTGCTCGTCCGTGGGCCTCGCCTGTCCCAAGGCGGGGCCCGCCAGCAGGAGCACCGCCAGCAGACCGGCTCCGAACACAGGATTACGTTTGCTCAATTTTGACCACCGATCTCCAAGCGGGGAACCCCCCCGGGTACCGTTATAACAGACGCGGCCCCCGGTTTCTTTCGTCAGAGCGGAATCCGGCTCTCGGCCTCGGCGCTGAAGAGGTCTGCCGGCAGGCCGCGGCGGTGGCGCAGGAGCGCTGCGTGGGCGATCATGGCGGCGTTGTCGCCGGAGTAGACCGTGGGGACCAGGCGGAGGTCGACCCCGTTGCGCCGGGCCCAGTCCGGCAACTCACGGCGCAGCAGGCGGTTGGCGGCGGCTCCCCCGGACACTGCGAGAAGGCCGATCGGCTCCCGCGCCTGGAGGCGGTCGAGGCGGTCGAGGACCTGGGCCACGGCGGCGGCCCGGAAATCGGCGAGGAGGTCGAGCACGGGCTGCGCAGGCTCGGCGTCACCCCCGAGGTCGATCCTCCCCAAGGTGCGCTCCAGCTTCTCGATCTCCTGGAGAGCCTGGCTCTTGAGCCCCGAGTAGGAGAAGTCGAGGGTGTCCCCGCAGGTGGCGAAGCGGAAGAGCCTGGCTCCAGAACCGCCGGAGCCGCCCGGAAGACCGCGCTCCGCGAGCTCGTCAACCCGCGGCCCCTGCGGATAGGGGAGGCCGAGGCGCTTGCCGACCTTGTCGAAGACCTCGCCCATGGCATCATCGCGCGTCTCGCCCAGGGTCTCTACCCGCCCTTCGTCGACCGCGAACAGCGACGTGTGGCCGCCGGAGACCACCAGGCCCAGGAAGCGGGAGGGGGGCGGCTCGGCGGGCTCGGGCTCGGCGCCGGGCGGCGGCGGCCGGAGAAAGGGGGAGAAGAGGTGCCCCTCCAGATGGTGGACGGCGTGGAACGGCAGGCCCGACGCGAAGGCGATGGCCTTACCCACCGACAGCCCCACCAGCAGCGCCCCCACCAGCCCCGGGCCGCGGGTCGCCGCGACCACTCCCACCTCGGCGAGCGACACCCCCGCCCGTTCGAGCGCCTCGCCGCTCACCAGCGGCCAGTTGGTCAGGTGCTCGCGCGAGGCGATCTCGGGCACCACGCCGCCATACGGGCGGTGGGCGGCGAGTTGGCTGGAGACGACGGACGAGAGCACCCGCCCCTCGCCGTCCAGCACGGCGCAGGCGGTGTCGTCGCAGGAGGTCTCGATGCCGAGCACGAGGGGCATGAGGGGGAGACGGTGCGCCATGGGAGGGGAGTGTAGCGCGAGGGGTGCTGCTCCCCCTCCCCGGCCGGCGGACCGGCGCGGAGGAGGGGGTGGGGTAACTAGCCTAGCCGTTGGTCGAACCCGCTGCGGCGGGCTCGGCGGCTTTGATCTCGATCGGCTCGTAGACCGGGATCTCGAAGTTGAGCGTCTCGTGGCAGAAGGTCTTCCACTCGTCGCTCACGTTGTCGAAGATGATGTTCTGATCCTTGAAGATCCCATCGGTGACGATGTAGGTCTCCTGGAGATAGAGGATGGAGTCGTCGTTGAGCTGGCGGTCGACCTCGACCTCCTTGCCGTCGACTTCCTTCTTCTCCTTGCGAACGTTCGCGGCGTTCTCGCTCCAGCCCGGATACTGCCGAAATTCCTTGGCCAGATACGCCTTGCAATACTTACCCATCTCCGCCATTGGTGGTCCTCCTGCCTTCTCGAGAGAGTCGGCCGAATGTGGTTCTTTGGCTCGAGCCGGCCCGGAACCCCTGCGGCCGGCTTTCAGATCCAACGGTTGCTCGGTCCAGAGCACCCATTCTCCGCCGGAAGGGGCGCCGGCCGCAAGAACGAGGTGCGCTCAACCTAGAAGTGCCGGAAATGCCAAAGGCGTGACACCGCTGCTAGACTTGGTCGCCCACTTCCCCCGGACGAGACCTCGGAACAGGACCCACGTGACTCTTCGCTTCGGCATCAACGGCCTCGGCCGCATCGGCCGCGCCCTGCTGCGGATCGCCTGGAACGTGCCCGGCCTGGAGGTGGCGGCGGTCAACGACGTGGTGCCCGCGCCCCTGCTGGCCCGCCTGCTCGCCCGCGACACGGTCCACGGCCCCTTCCCCGGCAGCGTGAGGGGAGAGGAGGGCGCGCTGGTGATCGACGGCCGGCGCATCCCCGTCCTCCAGGAGCCGGACCCGGCCCGGGCGGACTGGGGGCGGCACGGAGTGGAGGCGGTCGTCGAGGCGACCGGCCGGTTCATCGCCCGCTCGCGCGCCGCCGCCCACCTGCGCGGCACGGTCCGCCAAGTCGTGCTCTCCGCCAACGCGGACCCGGCCGACCCGGCGGACGTCACGCTCTGCCTGGGGATCAACGAGCACGAATTCGATCCGCGCCGCCACGCCGTGGTGAGCAACGCCTCGTGCACGACGAACTGCCTCGCCCTGGTGGCAAAGGTGTTGCACGACGGCTTTGCCGTCCGCCGGGCGTTGATGAGCGCGGTCCACAGCTACACCGAGAACCAGCGCCTGCTCGACCTCCCCCACCCGGATCCCCGGCGGTCGCGGGCGGCGGCGCTCAACATCATCCCGACCTCGACCACGGCGGCGCGGGCGGTGGGGCTGGTGATTCCCGCCCTGGAGGGCCGGATCGACGGTTTTGCCGTTCGGGTGCCGACGCCGGTGGTGGCGATGCTGGACCTGGTGGCCGAGCTGGAGCGGGAGGCCCCGGCCGAGGCGGTGCGCGAAGCCTTCCGTGCCGCCGCCCGGGAAGGGATGGCGGGCCGCCTCGGGGTGAGCGAGGAGGAGCTGGTCTCCTCCGACTTCGTCGACGACCCCCGCTCGGCCGTCGTCGACCTGCCGTTGATCCAGACGGTGGGCGACCGGATGGTGCGGGTCGTCGCGTGGTATGACAACGAGTGGGGGTACGCCAGCCGGCTGGCGGACCTGCTGATCCTGATCCTGAATCGCCGTTCGAGCTGACGATACCGACGACTTGAACCCATAGAACCGAGAGGGAGCGAAACCGAATGGCCAACCTGCTCACCCTGGAAGATCTCGACCTGGGAAACCTCAGCGGCACGCGGGTCTTCCTGCGCGTCGACTTCAACGTCCCCCTGTCCGAGGCGCACCAGGTGCTCGACGCCACCCGCCTCGAGGAGGCGCTGCCGACCCTCCGCGAGCTCTCCCGAGCGGGAGCCGTCCTGCTGCTCGCCTCGCATCACGGCCGGCCGAAGGGCAAGCGGGATCCCCGCTACAGCCTGCGCCCGGTGGCGGACAAGCTGGTCGAGCTGCTCGGCCGGGCGGTGCGCTTCGCGGAAGACTGCGTCGGCGAGCCGGTGGAAAAAGTGGTCCGCGAGATGGACCCCGGCGAGATCGTCCTGCTCGAAAACCTGCGTTTCCACCCTGGCGAGGAGGCCAACGACCCCGCCTTCGCCGACCAGCTCGCGGCGCTCGCCGAGGTCTACGTGGACGATGCCTTCGGCGCCGCCCACCGCACCCACGCCTCGGTGGTGGGGGTACCCCACCGGTTGCAGCGCAAGGCCGCCGGCCGGCTGATGGCGCGCGAGGTCGAGGCGCTGGGGAAGCTGCTGGGCGAGCCCGCCCGTCCCTTCGCCGCCCTGCTCGGCGGCGCCAAGATCGAGGGCAAGATCGACACCCTCCAGAACCTTCTCGACCGGCTCGACCTGCTGCTCCTGGGGGGCGGCATGGCCAACACCTTCCTCGCCGCGCAAGGGCACGACCTCGCGGCCTCCCTCTTCGAGCCCGATCGCGTCGAGCTGGCCGGAGGCATCCTCGAGCACGCCCGCAGCCGCGGCATCGAGGTGCTCCTGCCGACCGACCTGGTGGTGACGGACGACCTCGACAACCCCGGGCGGGTGGAAACGGTGCCGGTCGACCGCGTGCCGGCCGGCACCAAGGCGGTGGACGTCGGGCCGGAGACCCGCAAGGCGTTCGCGGCCGCGGTCGGCCGCGCCCAGACCTTCTTCTGGAACGGGCCGCTCGGCGTGTTCGAGAAGCCGCCGTTCGACGAGGGCACCCGCGCGGTGGCCCAGGCGCTGGGCTCCTGCCCCGGCTTTTCGGTGGTCGGCGGCGGCGAGACGGTGGCCGCCATCCACCAGGCTGGGGTTGCGGACAAGATCGGCCACGTCTCGACCGGCGGCGGCGCGTCGCTCGAATTCCTGGCCGGCAAGGTGCTGCCCGGTGTCGCCGTGCTGGAGAGAGGCCGGTGAGCGCCGAGCGGCGCCGGCCGCTGATCGCGGGCAACTGGAAGATGAACCTGCTCAAGGGGGACGCGGCGGAGCTCTGCCGCGTCCTGAAGCGGGGCCTGGCGGCGCCGCCGGCGACGAGCGCCCGCGTCGTCGTCTTCCCCTCCTTTCCGCTCATCCCGGTCGTGGCGCGGGAGCTGGTGGACAGCGACGTGGCGGTGGGCGGCCAGGACCTCCACCCAGGGGACAAGGGGGCGCACACCGGCGACGTCTCCGGCTCCCAGCTCACCGACGCCGGCTGCACCTGGGCGCTGTGCGGCCACAGCGAGCGCCGGCGCGATCACCACGAGGGGGACGACCTGGTGGCGGCCAAGGTCGCCGCGGCGGCGCGCCACCACCTGAGCCCGATGATCTGCCTCGGCGAGACCCGCGACGAGCGGCAGGCCGGCCAGACCTTCGCGGTGCTGGAGCGCCAGCTCCGTTCGGCGCTCACCGTGCGCCTCGACGCCTTCGCCCTCGCCTACGAGCCGGTGTGGGCCATCGGCACCGGCGACACAGCGACCCCGGAGATGGCGCAGGAGGCCCATGCCTTCCTGCGCCGGCTGCTCGGCGAGCTGCTGGGCGAAGGGGCCGCAACGGGCGTTCCCATCCTCTACGGCGGGTCGGCGACACCCGACAACGCCCCCGGTCTCATCGTCCAACCGGACCTCGACGGCTTCCTCGTCGGCGGCGCGAGTCTTGACCCACAGAAATTCCTTGGTATCATCCGTTGTTCCGGCTGAGGCCTTGCCCTCGTCCGAATGGGAAAACCCTGGAGGCTTCATACCGTGCTTTTGACCGCGTTGCTGTACACGATCCACGTTCTGGTCTGTATTTTCCTGATCCTCGTCGTCCTGCTTCAGCAGGGGAAGGGCGCGGATCTGTCGGTCTTCGGCGGCGGCAGCACTCAGACCGCGTTCGGCGCCCGCAGCGCCACCACGCTGCTGCACAAGCTCACGGTGGCCTCTTTCGTCATCTTCACCCTGACCACGCTCGCGATCGGCATCCGCAAGGCCGGCCCGGGCGGCACCGTGATGAGCCGGGTCAAGACGGAGCAGTCGGCCCCGGCTTCGCCGGCTCCGGCCACCACCCCGGCTCCGGCTCCGGTCACCACGCCGGCGCAGCCTGCAACTCCGGCTCCCGCTCCGGCGGCTCCGTAGGATAGTATCGACAGCCCTGAGGCGTCCCTCTCCCCGGGGTGGCTGTACGAGAGTTCTTTGAGCCCAAGTGGCGGAATTGGTAGACGCGCACGTTTGAGGGGCGTGTGGGGCAACCCGTGCCGGTTCGAGTCCGGCCTTGGGCACCATCTTTTTTTCCTGTTTTTTCCCTGCGGCTCTCCGTATTTCCCTGGGAATTCCCTCCTGAAGCCGGCTCCGATCCGCGGGGTAAACGGATAGACTACCGGTCCGTTGCACACAACCTTGCAGGAGAGGACTCCCGATGACTGAGACGACGGACGTCAGCTTCAAGCCGGAAGCGCCGGTTCAGCCCGCGACCCCCGACAAATCTCCCGGTAAGCCCACCCCGCCACCGGCCGCTCCGGCCCGGGCTCTGCCGACGGAGGCGGAGATCGGGGACTGGATCCGAGGCGCAGAGCTGCCCACCCTCGCGGCCCTGTTCGACGGGCTGCCGGTGGCGAAGTTCGACGTGCTGGTGATGCAGATCCGCAAGGAGGAGCTGATCCCCCAGCACTGGAGCGTCATCTCCGAGCGCGGCGAGCTGAACGACCTCGACTTCGAGCGGCTGCCCGAGGTGGGGCGCCTGCGGGTGCGCTACAAGAACCAGGAGCTGGCCCGCCGCCGCCTGCGCAACCTGCAGTGGGGCTGGCGCGAGCTGGCCGGACGCCGGCCGGCAGTGTGGACCGTGGCCGACCTGCTCGCCGCCATGCGGCGGATCATCGAGCACAAGCACCCGGTCGACTGGAACGATTTCCTGGCGGCGAGCCGGGACATCTGGCGCGACCTCGAGCTGCCCCACGGACGGGAGCAACTCGAAGTGCTGTGGAACTGCCTGGTGCAGGTGCGCAAGAGCACCAAGAAATAAGGCCTACTCGGCGGCTGGCAGTACCCTCGCCCTGGTGATGACCACGGGCTCGGCGGGAACGGCCTCCGAGATAGCTCCCCGGGCGGTCTTCACCTTGGCGATGGCGTCGACCACGTCCATCCCCCCGCTCACCTTGCCGAACACGGTGTAGCCCCAGCCGTCCGGGGTCTTGCCGCTGTCGAGGAAGGTGTTGCCCTTCAGGTTGATGAAGAACTGCGCCGTGGCGCTGTGCGGGTTGCTGGTGCGCGCCATGGCGATCGTGCCGAGCTCGTTGGAAAGGCCGTTGTCCGACTCGTTCTGGACCTGCGCCCGGGTGGCCTTCTGCCGCTGGTCGCCGTCGAACCCACCTCCCTGGATCATGAAGTCCGGGATCACGCGGTGGAAGAGGGTGCCGTCGTAGTGACCGGACTCGACGTACTGGATGAAGTTGTCGACCGTCTTCGCGGCCTTGTCCGGATACAGCTCGAGGACGATCGTCCCCTTGGAGGTTTCGAGCTCAACGGTCGGGCGAGTCCCCATGTGTCCGTTCCTTTCGTCGTGCGAGGTTCTACTTCTTTGCGGCGGCGGGCGCGGGTACGACGCTCACTTTGGTGATCAACACCTGCTGGTTGGGCACGGCTTCCGAGATCGCCCCGGGAGCGACCGGCACCTTGGCGATGGCGTTGACCACGTCCATACCCTTCACCACCCTGCCGAACGCGGTGTAGCCCCAGCCGTCGCGGGTCTGGCCGCTGTTGAGCGGGGTGTTGTTTCCCAGGTTGATGAAGAACTGGGCCGTGGCGCTATGCGGGTCGCCGGTGCGCGCCATGGCGATGGTGCCGGCTTCGTTCGGGAGGGCCTTGGCCGACTCGTTCTCGACCGGCGCCTTGGTGCCCTTCTTCTCTCCCTTGGCGTCGAAGCCTCCCCCCTGGATCATGAAGCCGTCGATGACCCGGTGGAAGATCGTGCCGTTGTAGAAGCCCGACTTGGTGTACTGGAGGAAGTTGGCCACCGTCTTCGGAGCCTTCTCGGGGAACAGCTCGATCACGATCGTGCCCTTCGGGGTCTCCAGGGCGACATGGGGATGGGCCGGGGCGGCCGCCGGGGCCTTGGCGGCCGTGGGTGCCTTGGCCGGAGCCTTGACGGGGGGCTTGGCGGCTCCCTGGGGGGCCGCGACGATTGCCAAGCTGAAGAGGGATGCCAGAATGAAGCTCATGGTGAGGATCTCCTTTTGTCCTTGAAATGCGCGGTGGATCGTAACATGGGGCCGCCGGTCGGCGTGGTGCTCGCCGGCGGCGGCTCGCGGCGCCTGGGGACGGACAAGAGCGCGCTCGTCGTGGGAGGCGGCACTCTGCCGCTGCGCGCCGCGGAGCGCCTGGCGCCGGTCTGCGCCGCCGTCGCGGTGGCCGACCGCGGCCGGCAGCTGCTGCGCGGGTTCCCCTCGCTCGCCGACGGCCCTGGGCGCGGGCCTGCCGCCGGCATCCTCGGCGCCGCCCGCGCCTACCCGGGCCGGCCGCTCCTGGTGCTCGCCTGCGATCTGCCGCGCGTCCCCGCCGGGTTGCTGGCCGAGCTGGCTCGCTCCGCGGACGCCGACTGGGTCCTCCCCCGCTGGAGCGGGGGTGTCGAGCCGCTCTGTGCGCTCTACGCCCCGGCCGCCCTCGCCGCCCTCGCCGCCCGGGTCGAACGCAGCGTCTTCGCCCTCCACCGGCTGGTGGAGGAGGGCCTCGCCGTCCGCTACCTGGAGGGAGAGGCCCTCACGCTCTTCGGCTCGCCGGAGGAGGTCTTCCTGAACCTCAACACCGTGGAGGATCTGGAGAGGTTGCGGGAGTTGGAGGGGATCTAGGCTTCGAGCACCTGCGGCACCTCGCCGTGCTGGCCGCAGGGACAGATCTCGCGCAGGAAGTCGAAGCGGTAGATGCCGGTGCCGTGGCCGTCGGACCAGCCGATCGAGATGGCGTAGTTGCCCACCGGCTTGATCGACTCGGCGGTGACCGGGACCGCCGTCGGCAGGTAGCGGATCTTGATCCCGGAGTGGCCCTGGCAGCCGGCACAGGGGCACCAGCCGCGGAGATAGTCGTATTCGTACTCGGCGACGTGCCCGTCGCTCCAGGTCAACCGCAGGCGCCGCTCTTCGGGCAGGCGCCGCACCTCGATAGGGACTGCGTTCATGGGCCGAATGGTAGCACCTGTCGCCGAACTCGGAAGACGGCCTCTACCAGGCCGAGGCGAGCGCCGGGCTGCTGCTCTCGTTCTGATCGTCCACCCGCGGGTGGACGCGGTTGCGGCCGCCGTTCTTCGCTGCGTAGAGCGAGCCGTCGGCGGCGGCGATGAGGTCCCGGGCGGAGACCCTGCCGTCCCGCGGCTTCGCGCCGGCGAGCGCGGCGAGCCCGATCGAGATGGTCACCCGCGCCGGCGGGCCGTCCTCCAGCGGCACGGCCATCCCCTGCACCAGGGAGCGGATCTTCTCCGCCAGTCCCGCGGCGCCCGCCAGGTCGGTCTCGGGCAGCACGAGCAGGAACTCCTCGCCACCGTAGCGGCCGATCCAGTCGGTGCCGCGCAGCCCCTCGCTCAGCACCTGGGCCACCTGCTTGAGCAGGGCGTCCCCCGCCAGGTGGCCGTGGCGGTCGTTGACCGCCTTGAAGTGGTCGATGTCGGCCATCGCCACGGCGAGCGGCCGGCCGTACCGCAGCGCGCGCTCCAGCTCGCGGTCGAGCTGCTCCAGGATGCCCTCCCGGCGCAGCAGGCCGGTCAGGCTCTCGTAGGTCGCCGAGGCGAAGAGGCGGGTGTTCTCGAAGACCGTGGCGACGTGGTGGGCGAGCAGGTTGAGGAGGTCCAGCTCCTCGGCCGGATAGGTGCCGCTCCCCTCCTTGCGCCCCACGACCAGAAGGCCGACGAGCTTGTCCTGGTGGAGGAGCGGCACCAGCAGGTCCGCTGGGTGGAGGCCGGGGTGGCGCTGGGCGAAGGCCGCGCTGCGCGCCGCCACCTGGGCCGCCGGCAGCGGCCGGCCGGATCGGCCGAGGTGCTCGACGCCTGGGTCGTCCAGGGGGATCAGCAGCGGCCCGGCCCCGGCGCCGGCCCGCTCCCCGGCCGTGGCGAGCACGCCGAGCAGCCCGGTCTCCGGATCCGCGATCAGCAGGGTGGCCGAGCGCGCCAGGAAGATGTCCGCCAGGCGGGCGACGAGGTGGCTCCCCATGCGCGGCAGCTTGCCGAGCGCCGGCAGCTCCCCGGCCAGCGCGACGAGCCGCCGGCGCAGGGCGTAGCGCTCGGGGAAGAAGCGGCGGTCGATGACCCGGTGCAGGGCGCGCCGCAGCGGCGCGAAGACGAGGCCGAGCAGCAGTGTCGCCGCCGCGACGGTCCACACCGACCCCCGTTCGTCCAGCAGCAGGGAGGTGAGCGCGCCGCCGGCTCCGAGGGCGGCGTAGAAGACCAGCATCAGGGCGCCGGTGAGCGTCGTGTAGATGAGACCGCGGCGCACCACCAGCTCGATGTCGAACAGGTGGTAGCGGAAGACGGCGAGGAAGACCGCCACCGGGTAGCAGAGCAGGACGATCGATTCGAGGGGCCCGATCCAGTCCGGGATGGCGTACCCCATCCGCTCCAGCGCCGTGCTGGCGACGGCGAAGAGGAGCCAGGGGATGGTGCCGGCGAGCACCAGCCCGGCCTGGTGGCGGCCGCGGGGCTCCGGGTGGCGCAGGGCTTGGTCCGCGAGGAGAAGAGTGACGGCGAGCGCCCAGACCGGCAGGCCGACCTCGCGGAGCAGGGTGTCCACCTGCTGCGAGCTCCAGGGGAGGGCCTGCAGGCCGAGGTTCTCGCCGAGGGAGGCGGCGCAGCTCACCAGGCCGATGCCGAGGCCGGCCAGGTAGTAGAGGGGCACCACCCAGGGGCGGGCGACGAGCCAGGCCGGGCGCTTCGGGGTGACCGACGCCAGGTGAAGCTGGAGGCCGATCTGCAGGCCGGTCAGCAGGTAGTAGGCCGAGAAGGCCGCGGCGATCAGCCAGGGACGGCCGACGGCGTTGATCGGCAGGGCGATCTCGAGCGCGGCCGCGGCCGCGAAGCCAAAGAGCAGGCGCGCCCGCGGATCGACCGCGCTCTTCCCCGTGGCGAGGAGGGCCACCGCCAGGTAGCCGAGGGCGGTCACGCCGTTGAGCAGGAAGAGCCCCCAGAGAGCAGGCACGCCGGGCACCAGGGTGAGGTCGCGGACCTCGCCGCCTCGCCGCACGTGCAGGGAGACCGGGCGGCCGCGCCGGAACCCCTGGGCCGCCTCCTCGTAAGCCGCGAGGTGGGAGATGGAAACCCCGTCCACGGCGACGATCCGGTCGTCCGCGCGCAGCCCGCCCCGGTGGGCCGGCCGGCCCGCGGTGACGGAGACGACGAGCACCCCGCCCGTGCCCTGCTCCGAAACGAAGCCGAGCCGCCTGCCTGCGCTGCGCGCCGTCTCGGCTCCCTGGAGGCCGAGAAGGCCCACTACACCCAGCAGGAGCGCCGCCGTCAGCACGGTGCGGAAGATCCGCTCAGCACGCAAAAGGAATACCTCTCGAAATGTTTGGGCGGAAATTCTACTCTATTCCGGCGCGGCTGGCTCGCCGACGTGCGGAAACACGAAAGCAGGAGGCGCCGGTCGCGAGGCGAGATCTGCTTGGGGATAGCGCTTGGGGTAGGATTTCGTCCGCCATGCCACGCCATCCCGGTTTCTCGCCGACCGTCGACGACATCTCCGGCGCCGTCTACTCGGCGCTGGCCCACCGTCTTGCCACCTATCCGGGGGAGGTCTATCCCCTGCACGTCGGCGACACGTGGATGGAGCCCCCCGAGGGGTGCCGCATGGAGGACCTGCGGGTGGCCGACCATCCCGGCATGCACCGCTACGCCGCTCCCCAGGGGATGCCGGCGCTGCTCGACGCCATCGTCGAGCGGGTGCGCGCCCGCTCGGGGGTGCCGACCGAGCGGGACAACGTGCTGGTGGCGACCGGGGCGACCGGCGCCCTGGGCGCGGTGGCGGGAGCGATCTGCACGCCGGGCGACGAGGTGCTGCTGCTCGCTCCGCACTGGCCGCTGATCAGCGGCATCGTCCGCTCGTTCCACGGCGTGCCGGTGGACGTCCCCTTCTTCGGCGCGGCCGACTCACCCGAGACGGCGGTCGAGGCCGTGCGGCGGCACTTGACCGGCCGCACCATCGCCCTCTACCTCAACACGCCGAGCAACCCGGTGGGCCAGGTCATCCCCCGCCCCTGGATCGAGGCCCTCGTCGAGTGGGCGCGCCGCGAAAACCTGTGGATCGTCGCCGACGAGGTCTACGAGGACTACGTCTACTCCGGCGAGCACACCTACACCCGGCCGCTCGCCCCGGAGCGCACCTTCGCCGCCCACTCCTTCTCCAAGGCCTACGGCATGGCGGGGAACCGTTGCGGCTACGTGGTCGGCCCGGTCGAGGCCGTGCGCGAGCTGCGCAAGATCGGCATGCACAGCTTCTACAGCACGCCCACCGCCTCGCAGATCGCCGCCTTGAAGGTGCTCGGCCCGCCCGGGGACGCCTGGGTGGTGCAGGCGCGGGAGGAGTACAAGGCGGCGGGCGACCGGGCGGCGGCCCGGCTGGGCATCGAGCCTCCCCAGGGGAGCGCCTTCCTATTCCTGGATGTAAAGGACCACCTGGACGAGCGCGGGCTCGAAGGCTTCCTGGAGCGCTGCGTGGACCGCGGCCTCTTCGTGGCCCCCGGCCCCAGCTTCGGCCCCTATCCCACTCACGTGCGGCTGTGCTTCACCGCCGCCCCGCCCGACGTGGTGGCGCGCGGCATCGAGGCGCTCGCCGGCCTGCTCGGACCGTAGAGCAGCAGCGCCAGGCTCGCCAGCGCCGACAATCCGAAGGCGGCGCAGCCGGTGACGAAGCCCGCCGGCAGGAAGCCGAGCTCGACCCGGTCGACGCCGGCCGGTACGAGGACCCCCAGGAAGGCGCCGTTGACGGTGACGACCCGCAGGGGCCGGCCGCCGGACCTCGCTTTCCAGCCGGCGGACAGCGGGATGGACGTAGCGAGCAGGGTCTCCCCGCCGGGCGGCAGAGCGAGAGCGATGCTGCCGGGGCGGGTGGCGAGGGCGCGCACGGTTGCGAAGCCGCGGGTCGCCGGAGGAGGGGAGCCGGTCTCGTCGCGGAAGACGGCCACCCGGCGGCCGTCGCGCAGGCCGGCGATCCAGTCTTCGAGCCGGTCGCGGTCGACGACGTCGACCGCCGCGGGGAGGAACCAACGCGGCAGCGCCTGCGGGTTGCGGAACACGAAGTAGGGGGCGAAACGGCCGCCGTCGAGCGGCACGAAGTCGCGGGCGGGGGGCTCGCCGATGCTGGTTGCCACGACCTCGGCGCCGAGGAAGTCGAGCAGGGGGTGGTCGAGGTTGCGCAGCGCGGCGAAGTAGTTGCCCTTGGACGGTGCGAAGCCGAACGCGGCGGAGAGCACCCGGAGCTGGCTCGCGGGCACCAGCGGGTTGTGCGGCCGCACCTCGGCGACCCCGTACACCGGGATCAACGAGGGGTAGAGGATGAAGTCCCCGGCGGTCGCCCGCCACTGCGCCGGATCCCCCGCCTCGCGCACCAGGATCTCCATGAGCTCCGTCCGCGGATAGAACAGGGCGGGATGCCCAACCGGCAGGAAGCTCCGGGACCACGGCACCAGGTCGAGCACGAGCACCAGTCCCAGCGCCGCCGCCCCCCAGCGCGGTTTCCAGGCGGCGAGCAGGGCGGCCCCGGCGAGCAGGGCCCACAGCCCGAGGACCCAGGGGTCGACTGCCACCGCCAGGCTGATCGCGGCGGCGAGCGCCAACCCGCCCCACATCGCCCACCGCCGGCCGAATCGAGACCAGGAGAAGAGGAGGTCGGTGCCGAACGCGCCGGCGATCGCGAGGGCGAGCGAGCCCACTGGCAGGAAGCGCGCGTAGGCCGGCACGCGCAGGGGGGGCACCGCGTAGAGTAGGTGGGCGATCGGCACGAACTGCGCCGCGAGCAGCAGGCTCACCGCCGCGAACCCCAGGAACGGCCGCGCCCGCCGGTCGCGGGCGGCAAGCAGGGCGGCGAGAGCGCCCGCGAAGGCCAGCAGCCCGGTGTAGCCGGGCTCCGAGTCGGCCCAGTTGAAGGGGCCGCGGAAGGGGTCGCGGTAGGGGCGCCCATAGGCGTGCGGATTGGTGGGCGCCAGGACGAAGCTCGCGAAGCCCGGCAGGAACCAGGACACGGGGGAGGACGGGATCAGGCGGTACTCCGGCATGGTGTGGGCCAGGCTCTCGTCGGCGCGCTGGGACTCCGGGATGAGCTTCAGGAACGGCAGGATGTGCGGCGCGGCGAGCCCGAACCCCAACGCCGCCGCCAGGGCCGCGGCCGCGAAGCCGCGCCGGAAGCCGGCCGCCCGCCGCCGCAGGCAGAGCCCGCAGGCGGCGGCGAACAGTCCTCCGGCGGCGGCGGTCTCCGGGTGCCCCGAGAGCAGCATCGCCGCGGTGAGCGCGGCCGAGGTGACGATCACCCGGCCGCCGGGGCGGCGGAACAGGCGCACCGCGCCCGCCGCCACCCACGGCGCCCACGCCGCCGTGGCCGTGATGGGGAAGAGGGCCCACGCCGCGATGCCACCCCCCAGCGAGAAGCCCGCCGCCGCGAGCAGGGCCGAGCGCCGCGAGCGGCCGGCCAGCCTGGCGAGCAGCCAGGTCCCCTCGAAGGCGATGAGGATCTTCAGTGCCAGGGCGGCCAGGAGGTGGTGCTGGATGGGGAAGGCGCGGGCCACCATCGCGATCGGCGACAGCGGACCGGCCTGCGGGTTGGCCCACGGCGAGCTGCCCCCCTCCAGGGTGTCCGACCAGAGGGGGAGCCGCCGCTCGGCGAGAGCGTGCCGGATCTCCAGCTCCCAGGGGAGGAGCTGGTAGACCGTGTCGTTCAGCAGGTCGTGCGAGCGCTCCCCGGCCCCCACCGCGGGCGCGCCGGGGACCCCCTGCGACAGGATGTTGCACGGTACCAGCAGCCGTTCGGCGCTCAACCAGGGCGCGAGCAGGAGGAAGGGCGCGAGCAGGCCGCCGGCGATCGCCCGCCGTTCCAGGCGCAGGCCCAGCCCACGCGCCAGCAGCCAGCAGGCGGGCTGCGTCAGCACCAGCGCCACGGCCAGCATTGCAATCAGCTTCCAGTCCAAGGTCATCGGGACACCCTCGATCGGGGGCGAACTATGGCAGGTTTGCGCGTGTCTGTCCTCCCCCTCGCCGGGCCGGCCGAGCCCCGCCGCGGGACCGGCGTACATTCTTCGCGCAATTTGTGTATCCTCTTCTCAGTACAAGTTGCCAAAGCAGAAGCAAGGCGACGAGCGACAGGCCGCGGGCGCCGAAGTCATGGCGGCTCAGGTATGCTCCTCGGCCTGAGGAGGATGAACATGTCCCACGGAATTTTGAAACGCAGAGCGGCCGCGTTGGCGCTCGCCTGTGTGCTGGCGCTCGCCGGCGCGCGGCCCGTAGCGGCGACGCAGCTCCCGAACCTGTGGAATCCGGTGTGGGTCCGGCTGGCGGTCCGGTTGACCAGCCTGCTGAGCCCTGCCGGCTCCCTGGTGAAGGTGCCGCGCGCCCAGGCCAAGAGAGGCCTGGAGATCGATCCCGGCGGATGCCCGGACAACGGCGAGCCTGCGGGCCTGCTGGACGAGTCTTGCGTCGCCCAGACGCCGCCCACCCGGACGGCGCCGTAGCCCGGATCCCATGGACGGGCCGGCCGCGCCGCGGGGTGTTTGAGCCGAGCTTCCCCGCGGCGTTCAAGTCCATGTACAATCACTGGGTTCTGTTCCAGAAGAGGAGAGTCATGAGCGAGCATCCCGCCAGGGAAGAGCTGATGGATTTTCTCGGCGACCGGCTCCCGCCCGCGAAGGCGAAGACGGTCGTCGCCCACCTGGTTGCCGGCTGCGTCGTCTGCCGGCGCCAGGCCGCTCCGTTCACCTCGGTGATGTTCCAGCCCGGCCGCGCCGGGTCGGAGCTGATGAGGGAGCTGGAGAAGGTCTACGAGACGCCCATCAAGGCGGCGTTCGCGGTGGTGCGCGAGCGGGCCGAAAGGCTGGAGCGCGAGCGCGACGAGGCCGGGCGCAAGTCGGCCTGGCTGATCGCCGGCGGCCTGCGGGCGGGAGACCCTGCGCTGCCCTGGGAGGCGTGCTTCTGGACCTGGGGCCTCTGCGAGGACCTGATCGCAAAGAGCCTGTCGCTGCGGCAGTCCGATCCCGCGGGGATGGTCCACCTGGCCGATCTGGCGCGCGAGGCCGCGGAGCGGCTCGACCCGCAGGTCTACGGCGCCCCTTGGCTGACCGACCTCCAGGCGCGGGCCTGGGGCGAGCTGGCCAACGCCTATCGCATGGCGGACGAGCTGGTGCGGGCGGAGCTGGCGATGATCCGCGCCCTGGAGCTGCGCCGGCAGGGCAGCGGCGCCCCCCTCCTGCGCGCCCACCTCGCCGAGCTCTCCGCCTCGCTGCTCGGCAACCAGCGGCGGTTCCCGGCGGCCCTGCGCATGCTCGACCTCGCCCACTCCCTCTACGAGCATCATGGGGATCCGCACGACATCGGACGGGTGCTCATCCGCAAGGGCCTCGCCGTGGGCCGCGGCGGCGATCCCGAGCAGGGCATCCTCTTCCTCGGCTCGGGCCTCGCGACGATCGACCCCCAGCGCGAGCCGCTGCTGGGCTTCCAGACGCTGCACAACATCCTGCTCTTCAAGGTGGAGCTCGGCGAGTACCGCCAGGCCGGCGTCCAGCTCTGGCAGATGCGCCCGCTCTACGACCGCTACGCCGGCTCTCTCGAGCTGCTGAAGCTGCGCGGCGTGGAGGGGAAGATCGCCGCCGGCCTCGGCAACCTGGAGCGGGCGGAGCGCGCCTTCCTGCAGGTGGTGGAGGGCTTCGAGGAGGCCGGGCTGGCCTACGACGCCGCGCTCACCGGGCTCGACCTCGCCGCCGTCTGGCTGCGCCAGGGGCAGACGGCCGAGGTCCTGCGGCTGGTGGGCGAAATGGTTGCCACCTTCCGGGTGCGCAAGATCCAGCGCGAGGCGCTCGCCGCCCTCCTCATGCTGCGCGACGCCCTCGAGCGCAACCGCGCGACGGTCGAGCTGCTGGAGGTCGTCTCGGGCGTGCTGCAGAGGGTGCAGGACGAGCCGGCGCGCAGCAGGTCCTGCTGAAGGTTCCGGCAAAAGACCCAAACTCCGGGGACGGCAAAGACTTTCGGGTCTCGCTGTCCCTGCCGTCCCTCAGGTCCTTTTCTCCACGTCCTTGCCGCTGGAGCGGGCCAGCTCATCCCGCAGGGTCCTGCGCACCAGCTCGTCGATCTCCTCGCGGCTCAGCGGTGGCTCGACCGCGGGGATCGCCCTCTCCCTCTCCTGCGCCGGGTTGCCGCCGATCAGCTCGAGGAGCTTGCGCGGGTCTTCCTTCTGCACTTTGTCTTCTTCCATGAGACGAGCATTCTAATCCTCCCGCGATTTCTGTTCCATAGGGCGGCCTCGGCTGTCTCAACAGGAGATGAGCACCGCCGCGACCCTCCCCCTCCGCTTTCCTACCCCGTTCGGGTCCGGCTCGGATATCCTTCCCCTGCCATCGTTTCCGGCGCGCCACCGTGCCCGAAGCCTTCGCTTCGCCTTCCCGCCCATGGACCTGAGCCGGCTGACTGACGAGGAGCTGATCGAGAGGTCGCGCCGGGAGCCGGCGGCCGCGGAGGATTGCCTGGCCCTGCTCTACCAGCGCTACTACTCCAAGGTGGCCGCCTGGTGCCTGCGCATCGGCGGCGACCGGCAGGAAGCGGGGGACCTCGCGCAGGAGGTCTTCCTGCGCGTCCACGAGCGCCTCGGCTCCTTCCGGGGCGACAGCCGCTTCTCGACCTGGCTGTACACCGTCACCCGCAGCGTCACCATCAACCGCGGCGTGGCCGCCCGGCGCCGGCAGGCCGACCCGCTCGACGAGGAGGGGATGCCCGAGCCCGTCGAGCCGTCCCTCGGGGCGGACGAGGCGATGGAACGCAGCGAGATCCTGCAGGAGCTGCGCAGGGCGATGGAGCGCGACCTCGAACCCCTGGAAGCCCGCGTGCTCTACCTGCACTACGTGGACGGGATGTCCCTCGCGGGCATCACCGCGCTCTTGAAGCTCGAGAACAAGTCGGGCGCCAAGGCCCACATCGTCAGCGGCGGACGGAAGATGAAGCGCCGTTTCGGGCGCTGGCTGGCCCGCCAGTCCGTCGGAGGAAGCTTTCCATGACCGATACCGATCCTCGCCTGCCCCTCGGGGAGTGGCTCGCCGCAGCCTACGCCGCCGAAGAGGCCGGCTGTCCGCCGCCGGAAGCCTTCCTGGAGGCCGAGCTCGACGCCCTCTCGCCCGCCGAGAGGAGCCGGCTCGAAAGCCACGCCGACCGCTGCCCCGCCTGTGCCGCCGAGCGCGACCTGGCGCGGCTCTTCGACGCGGCTCCCGAGGCGGCCGGGGTGCGCCCGGAGGACGTGGAGCACGTGGTCTCCCGCCTGGCGCCGCCGAAGAGCGGCCGGGTCGTGCCGTTCCGCGCCGCGCGCCCCCGGAGTCCCGGCATGCCCGGGATGCGGAACCCGGTCTGGGGACGCCTCGCCGCCGCGGCCGCGGTGGTGCTCACCGCCGGGCTGCTCTATCAGACGATCGGCGGCCCGGGAGCGCCCTCGCTCCCCGCGCCGGAGACTGGGGGCGTGGTGCGCGGCGGCGACCTCGAAGCCCTCTCCCCCGCCGGCGAGCTCGGCGCGATGCCGGAAGAGCTGCGTTGGACCCCCCGCGAGGGGGCTCGCAGCTACCGCGTCCGCCTGCTCGCGGTGGACGACACGGTGCTCTGGGAGGAGACCGTGAGCGCGCCTCCGGCCCGTCTGCCCGCCGAAGTGGCTGGCCGGTTGCATGAGGCCGTGGTGTACCTGTGGAGCGTCGAGGCGCTCGACGGCTCCGGCGGACGGCTCGCGGCAACCGAGCCGGTCCGCTTTCGCGTCAAGCCCGGGCTGTAATCGTCCTGTAACCCTAAGGACGCTACTCTGGGAATGGAGGACAAGGTCATGACGAACACATTCAACCGTCGCTCGTTCCTCACTGCCGTGCTCGCCATGGCCCTCCTCCTTTTGGGAAGCCTCGACGCCCAGGCCCGCCGCGGGGGCGATGACGACGATGACGACAACGGCGGGAGCGGCGGCGGCCGCGATGGGCTCGCCCTGCGGGTCAATTCGGCGATCGGCCAGCCGGGCGGCATGGTCGCCGTAGTCCTCCGCACCTACGCGCCCCGCCCGGTGCGGCAGGGCCAGGTGCTCCTGCGGGCGCGCCGCGGCCGGCCGCAGAAGGCGCTCACCTTCGAGGCGCTCACGCAGCCTCTACGGCCGTTCGCCACCCTGGTCAGTGCGGTCGTCTACAGCCTGCGCGGCGACTCGTCGAGCCAGGCCTCGCTCGCCGGGGCGGCGGACAACCAGTCCGCTCAGGTCCGCTTCGCCTCCCCCTCGGGCACCATCAACGCCTCGGACGGGCCGCTCGCCGTCCTCCGCTTCCGCCTCGATCCCTCGGTGAAGCCGGGCCAGACGTTCGCCCTGGAGCTCGATCCGGCGCAGACCTCCCTGGTGGACGAGAAGGGCCGGCCGGTCACCATCGAGCCGCGGGGCGCCACCCTCACCGTCCGCGCGCCCTCGTCGCCCTTCGCCATCGAGGCCGAGGGAGACAAGGTCGAGCCTGGCGAGACCGCCGAGCTCGGGGTGCAGACCTTCGAGCCGTTCCCCATCTCCGGCGGCCGCATCACCCTGCGCTACGACGCCAAGCTCGCCGGCGGTCAGCCCGTCGTCCGCATGGACCCGCGCTACGGCCGCTCGACGTTCACGGTGAACCGCTCCACCCCGGGCCTCCTGGTGGTGACGTTCCAGTCCCCCGACCGGTCGCTCAACACCGTGCCCGGGACGCTGGTCGCCGTGGACATGCCGATCTCGGCCGAGGCCTCGATCGGCGCCCGCTCGCCCGTGACCCTCGATCCCGCGGGGACCTACCTGCTGAGCGTGCGGGGCCGGAAGCTCAAGCTGCGGATCGAAAACGGCGAGCTCGAGATCCGCTGAGCCGCCAGGCGAGAAGCCCCGCCAAGCCCGCGAGGCCCGCCGCCGGCAGCCAGGCCCGCCGCCGGCGCACCACCGGCGGCGCCTCCCCCGTCAACACGTAGCCCGACCATAGATGGGGCGAGGCCCAGCGCGGGTCTTCCCGCAGCCTCAACTTGGCCCGCCGTAGGGCCTCGGCCGGGGCGTACCCCTGCCCGAGCTGGTGGTAGAGCTGCTCCATGAACGCCGCGCTGGCCGCGTCCCCCACGTCCCACAGCGTCGCCACCACGGCGCGTGAGCCCGCCGCGAGGAAGGCGCCGGTCAGCGAGGCGAGCGCCCGGCCGTCCTCCTCAGACCCCAGCGCGGTGCGGCAGGCGGCGAGCACCGTCAGGTCGGAGCGGTCGTCCGCGCCGGCGATCTCCTCGGGGGAGAGCAGTCCGTCGTCCTCCCCGGAGGCGGTGAGCAGGATGGCGGCGCCGCGGCCCGGCCGCTCGTCGATCACCGTGTGGGTGGCGAAGTGCACCACCCGAGCCCCCCGACCCACCTCGCGCCGGAACGCCGCCTCGGTGGCCCTCCCACCGGTGAGCACCGCCCCGGCGCCGCCGAGCAGCCCGCCGATCGTCCGCAGCTCCCGCTCCGAGGCCGGCAGCGGCGGCAGGCCGAGCCGCTCCGCCAGGCCGCCGGCCCGCGGCGGAAGGGGAGCGCCGAACCCGAGCAGGAGACGGTCCGCCCGGCGATCGGGACGGTCCGGGCGGCCCGGGCGGTCCAGCCCGGAGAGGGTGGACGCGCTCGGCAGGTAGCTCACCGCGACGCGCTCGACCAGCGGCACGCCGCCCGCATCTCGCAACAGCTCGAACGGCAGGTAGCGCAGGCGTCCGTCCGGCGCGATGTAGAGCGGCTCGCCCCCCTGGGGGAGAGGTCCGGCGGAGCCGAGGAGGGTCTTCGCGAGATCTGCCAGGGTGGCGGCCGGCGGCTCTTCGCCCCGGGAGAGAGCGCGGTGGACCGCGGCGACGCCATCGAGGATCGGCCGGTGGGCCCCGAGGTTCGCCATGCCGACGCCCTCCTTGCGGATGCTCCACAGGAAGAGGTCGCGCTCGCCCAGGAAGTACTCCAGCACGGCGCCCTCCCCGGCGAGGTTGCGCAGCGCGGCGG
>Ga0190265_10000302_pt1 | contig 39441 bp, 38 predicted proteins | sample Popmic124T_FD_133135 | JGI IMG/M metagenome (GOLD analysis project Ga0190265, IMG submission 133135) | Populus adjacent soil microbial communities from riparian zone of Indian Creek, Utah, USA - 124 T | ecosystem: Environmental > Terrestrial > Soil > Riparian zone | place: USA: Utah | collected... | reverse complement strand
GGCGCTGGCCCAGCACCGAAATAGTTGGCGGCAACACGGAGATTCGTTCCCAGCCTTGTGAAGAGTCGTCGAAACCGCTGTTGCTACGTGCGCCACGTCCGCAACCTTGAGCGGGCACCGGTGTTTGCTACGTTGTTGCGCGCGATGTCGGCCAATCTCGACCCAGACGCCGCTCTCATGCTTCAAGTGCGTGATGGCGATCGCACGGCTTTCGAGACACTGGTCGAAAAATACAAGCAACCGGTCGTCAATCTCGTCGCGCGCACCATCGGAGATTTCACGGAAGCCGAGGACATCGCCCAGCATGTGTTCGTGCAGGTTTACAAATCGGCGCACCGCTATGAGGTGACCGCGAAGTTTTCCACCTGGCTCTTCACCATCGCGCGGAACCTTTCTCTGAACGAAATCCGCCGCCGTTCGCGGCATCGTGCCGACTCGCTCGACGAAACATTTGCGGATGATGACGTGAACCCAATGCGCCAGGCGCCCGACCTGCAAACGACCGGACCAACCGAGCATCTGCTGCGGGACGAATTGGAGGCGAAAGTCGAAGAAGCCATCGCGGACCTCCCGGAGAAACAGCGAACCGCGTTGCTGATGTGCCGGCACGAAGAGTTTTCCTACGAAGAAATCGCCCGTGTGGTCGGCTGTTCGCTCTCGGCGACGAAGTCGTTGATTCATCGTGCGCGCGAGACCTTGAAGGAAAGATTGAAGCCATATCTTCGATCAGGCGCATGGCGAGAAGATTGAAACTTTGATGGCGAACTGGTTTTTAATAAGGACTCAAATGAATGACGTGCGTAACGAGGAATTGGTTCGGCTGAGCTTCCGGCGCGAACTCACGCCCGAAGAAGAATCACACCTGGAGAGTTATTTCGCCGCGAATCCAGAGGCTCGCGCGCAATGGCAGGAGGACCGCGCTTTGGGCCGCGCCTTGCAGTCGCTCGCCGACGTGCCGGTTTCCAGCAATTTCACAGCGGGCGTTTTGCAGGCGGTGGATTTGGAAGAGGCGCGCGAGCAGCGAGGCAGAGAATCGAAGGCGCGCTGGCGAATCCTCCTTCCTCGCTTCGGTTGGCCGGCCGCTGCGGCGCTGCTGATTCTGTTGTTCGCGCATAACCGCAACACCGTGAAACAAGAGCGGGTCGTGAAGGTTTTGGCGGAGGCATCGAGAGTTTCCAGCGAACTAAAAATCGTTCCTGAACCAGATGTCGTGTTGCAGGACTTTGAGGTCATCAATCAACTCGTCAGGACCTCAGCGTCTTCGGATGACGAACTTCTAATGGCGTTGCAATGAAACGGTTTCCTCAAACAATCATCATCACGCTGTGCATCGTGTGGAGCGCGGCGAGAGGAATCGCGCAAGCGGCGAACGAGATTCAACCGCCCCTGCCGCCTTCTCCGGTGGAATTGTTCCGTTCGTTGATGGTCACGAACGCCGCCGCGCGCGAGCAGTTCCTGGCGAGCAAGTCGCCGCAGGCGCGCCGGATTATCGAGGCCAAGTTGCGCGAGTACGAAGGCATGATGGCCGAGCAGCGCGAGGCCAGGCTGCGCGCCCTGAAGCTGCGTTGGTCCACATTGCAACTGATGCGGGTTGATCCGGAGGAACGCGCCCGGCGCCTCGCCAATGTCCCGCCGCCGGATCGAAAGACCATCGAGGAACGCCTGGGACCGTTCATTATTCTGCCGCCGGGGCTGCAGCAGGAAGTGCTGTCCAATTCCGCGGTCATGAGCACTCTGGCCCAGGGTTTCCTGATGCCGAACAGTGAACGAGTGTTGCCCAACATGAGTGAGCAAGTGCGCCAGGAGGAACTGCGCAAGCAACAGTTGCTCGGCCATTTCAAAGAATTCTTTGAGCTGCCAGCCGGGGACCAACACAAAGCCCTGGCGCGATTGACGCCAACGGAACGCGAACAGATGGAGAAGACGCTTTCGAATTTCGGCAGCCTGTCGAAACAGGAACGCTCAGAGGCGATTGAGGGTTTCAAAAAATTTGCGGAACTCTCGCCCGTGGAGCGGGCCGCATTTCTAGAAACCGCACTGCGATGGAGAACCATGAGCGAGAAAGACCGGGCGCTGTGGCGAAAAATTGTCGCGCGCTTGCAATCGCCCGCGCCGCCGCCGCCTCTGCCCAACGCCAGCGCTGGGCGACCCCGGCCTGATCCGTCCGCCCTGTTGAGTCAGACCAACTGACCGGAGTTTCCTCTTTGTGCGGGCACGGCCGATCATTACGCTTCGCCGCCATGAACTTTCTTGTCACGGGCGGCGCTGGTTTTATCGGCTCGCACGTTTGTGAACAATTGCTCCGGGACGGCCATCGCGTATCCGTCGTGGACGATCTGAATCCATTCTACGAGCCGGCCTTGAAGCAGGAGAATCTCGACGCGTTGGCGAAGACCGGTGCGGAGCGGTTCCGTTTTGTGCGCTGCGATATCACCGACCGGGACGCCATCGATTCTGTTTTCAGTGGGGCGCGCTTTGACCAGGTGATTCATCTGGCCGCGCGCGCGGGTGTTCGTCCGAGCCTGGAAGAACCGGCGCTCTATCAGCGGGTCAATGTTGAAGGCACCGTCAATATCCTGGAGGCAGCCCGGCTGAATGGCGTTCGCAAATTGATCATTGCTTCGTCGTCATCAGTTTACGGAATCAACTCGAAGGTGCCGTTCAGCGAGAGCGACCCGATCTTCAATGCCATTTCCCCCTACGCGGCGAGCAAACTCGCCTGCGAAGCGCTGGGCCACGCTTACCACCACGTTTACAAACTGGACGTGACGATGCTTCGGTTCTTCACCGTGTACGGAGCACGGCAGCGACCTGATCTCGCCATCCATAAGTTCGCGAAACTGATGCAGGCCGGTAAACCCATTCCGATGTTCGGTGATGGCAGCACGGCGCGGGATTACACTTACATCGACGACATCGTCCAGGGCGTCATGGCCTGCACGACTCATGATTTTGGCTTCGAGGTTTTCAACCTCGGGGAATCACACACCGTCACGCTCTCCCGGCTCATCGCCTTGCTCGAAGGCGCCTTGAAGATGAAGGCGGTGATCGACCCCCAACCTCTCCAGCCGGGTGATGTGCCGATTACTTTCGCCAACGTGGATAAAGCGCGGCAAAAGCTTGGCTATAACCCGTCCACGACTATCGAGGATGGCCTGGCGAAATTTGCGGAGTGGTTTCTCGGCCGAAACACGCGCGCCTCTTTGCAGTCTTGATCCGAGAGAGATTGTTTTCGTCCCGCGCCCCCAATTCTTCAGTGGAATTACCGCATTAAGGGCGGCGCGCTGAGGACAGCGCGCCCTACCAACCGCCAACAAATTGGAAATCTGTTTTCGCTTTTGCCTTTTCCGTGTTCTCAAGCGCACACGATGCTTCGTGTCGAAGGCGAACACGGGGCCGAAGACTATTTCAGTCCACGCACGAATCCATCGAGACGAGTTAGTCCCTTCTCAATGTTCGCCAAACTCGTCGCGTAGCTGATGCGAATGTAATCGTCCGCGCCAAACGCAATCCCTGGCACAGCCGCAACTTTCTCCTTCTCCAACAAACGGGCGCAGAAGTCGGAGGAATTCAATCCAGTCTTCGAAATGTTTGGAAACAAATAGAACGCGCCTTTCGAGTTCACACACGAAATACCGGGAATTGAGTTCAGTTTCTGGTGGGCGAAGGTGCGGCGCTTGTCATATTCCGCCAGCCAGATCTTCAGATGGTCCTGCGGCCCGGTCAGCGCGGCAACCGCGCCCTTCTGCGCGAAACTGGTGGGGTTGCTGGTGCTGTGGGATTGAATGGCATCGATGGCTTTAGCGATCGGCTCCGGCGCCGCGAGGAACCCAAGCCTCCAACCCGTCATGCTCCAGGCCTTCGCAAAGCCATGCACCACGATGGTGTGGTCGTAGTGCGCTGGCGAGAAACTCGCGACGCTTTTGTGCTTCGCACCATCGTAGAGCAAGTGCTCGTAAATCTCGTCACTCATGATGAGCACGCCTTTCTCGACGCAGACGTCGCCGAGCGCTTTGATTTCTTCCGGCGTGTAAACGCTGCCCGTTGGATTGCTCGGCGAATTCAGAACGAACAGCCGCGTGTTCGGGGTAATGGCCGCGCGCAGTTGCTCGGGCGTCACTTTAAATTCTGTCTTGTCATTGGTTTCGAGGACGACCGGTTTTGCGCCCGCGAGCTTCACCATCTCGGGATAACTCAACCAATACGGCGCGGGGATGATGACCTCGTCGCCTTCCTGGCACGTGGCGAGGATGACGTTGTAGCAGGAGTGCTTGCCGCCGCAGGAAACGATGACTTGCGACGGTTTGTAAGTCAGCCCGTTCTCGCGCTGGAACTTGTCCGCAATGGCCTGCCGCAGTTCGGGAATGCCGCTGCTCGGCGTGTATTTGGTGAAGCCATCATTGAGTGCTTTGATGGCGGCATCCTTGATGTGCTGCGGCGTGTCGAAATCCGGCTCGCCGGCGCCAAAGCCGACCACGTCCTGGCCCTCGGCTTTCATCTGCTTGGCCTTCGAGTCGATGGCCAGGGTGAGCGAAGGCGCGAGCGACGCAGCGCGCTGCGAAATCCTGTAATTCATAAGGGCGGAAGGAATACGGACGCACCAGCACGCGCGCAAGTGGCAATTCAGCCGCCAGGCTGCGGCAGGATCGTCAGCCAGCATCGCCGAAGTTAAGAAATTTCTAATGCAGATTTAATTTCAATCCAACGCATGCGTTCTGCATCTTAGCGTTATGCACTTGTGGCGCAGTTTGGCCCTGCTGGTATTGACGGCGAGTTGTGCAGCGGCGCAATTCAAAGTTCCGGGCGCAAACACGTTCGGACGCCGCCGCGCTGTGCGTGCGCGGCTGGTCCTATCGCATGAAGCTGCGAAGCCCGGCGATACCGTGATGGCCGGCATCGAACTCACCCACAACCCCGGCTGGCACACCTACTGGCAGAACTCCGGCGAGTCCGGTGACGCGACAAAAATCTTTTGGGCGCTCACCAATGGAATTTCCCCGGGCGAGATTCAATGGCCCGTGCCGGAGAAGTTCGTCGATCCGACAGTCAGTCTCACCACTTATGTTTATCACGACCGCGCTGTGCTGCTCGTGCCGATGAAGGTTGCCAGCGATGCGCCCAGTGGAACGAACGGACTCCTCGCACTCGTAAAATGGCTGGAGTGCGAACAGATCTGCGTGCCCGGCAGCAACATCGTCCGCGCCACCCTGACCATTGGTAATGAATCGAAACTCAGCGCCGAAACGAACTTCTTTGCTGAAGCCCAGCAGAGATTGCCGTCAAAGCAATTGCCCGGTTCGGCCACGGCGAGCTGGGATGCACCCGGCAGCGCGGTTCGCCCGCTCGTGATCAACTGGAACGCTGAAGCCAAGGCGCCGGACTTCTTTCCCTTCACCAATGCGCTGGTAATTATCTCCAATAAGACCGACGTGCTCTCAACCACCGCGAGCAACGTTGTCCTCCGGAAGCTTGCGAAGAGAACGGGCGATCAGTGGCCCGCTGAAGTCGCTGGCCTGCTCGTCCGGGAGGAGAATGGCAAACTCGCCGGGTATGAAGTGTCCTTACCCGTTGCCGGTGCTTCGGGCGCCGACGCGAAGATCAGTCCGGGAAGCTTCACGCAACCATCAAAGTCGCTGTTTGTCTGGCTTCTCTATGCGTTTATCGGCGGTCTCATTCTGAACATCATGCCCTGTGTGTTGCCGGTAATCGCGCTGAAGATTCTTGGATTCGTCAGCCAAAGCCACCAGCAACCGGCGCGCGTTCGCACTCTTGGCCTGCTTTATACGCTGGGCGTCATCGTGTCGTTCCTCGCGCTCGCCGGAATCGTAATCGGTGTCAAGGCGGCGGGACAAAAAGCGGGCTGGGGGATGCAATTCGGAAACCCCCAGTTCCTCGCCGTGCTCTCCGTGATTGTGACGCTGGTCGCATTGAACTTGCTGGGTGTTTTTGAAATTACCCTGACGGGGCGCGCGATGGGCGCAGCGGGCCAGGCCTCATCAAAGCACGGCACGGCCGGAGCCTTCATGAACGGCGTCCTCGCGACGGTGCTGGCTACGCCATGCAGCGCGCCGTTCCTGGGAGCGGCTCTCGGGTTTGCCTTCGTCCAGCCGCCCGCCATGATCATCCTGTTCTTCCTCACGCTCGGCCTGGGGCTGGCGGCGCCGTATCTAATCCTGAGTTGGAATCCGAAATTGCTGAAGTTTTTGCCCAAGCCCGGCGCGTGGATGGAACGATTCAAGGTGGCCATGGCCTTCCCGATGTTAGCCACGACGGTCTGGCTTGTTTCGCTGACGCCGCCGCACTACGGCCAGCGTTTTTGGTGGCTGGGAATGTTTCTCGTCATCGTGGCCCTCGCGGCGTGGATCTATGGCGAGTTCGTCCAGCGCGGGCGCAAACATCGCGGCGTGGCCCTGGCGCTGGCGCTCGTGCTGTTGGCTGGCGGCTACACTTATGCCATGGACACTCGGCTGCGTTGGCGTTCACCGGTGGCCGGGACCGAGCAGTCTGATGCGTTCCAGGAAACGCCGGATGGAATTGTATGGCAGCGCTGGAGTCCGGAAACCGTTACTAAATACCGCGCCGAAGGCCGCCCCATCTTCGTCGATTTCACGGCCATCTGGTGCCAGGTGTGCCAGGTGAACAAACTGAGCAGTATCGAGATCGATTCCGTTCGCGCGAAGCTAAAGGAGATCAATGCCGTGGCGCTGCTGGCAGATTACACCAAGCTCCCGGCCATCATGACGACAGAACTCGAGAAATTTGGACGTGCCGCCGTGCCGCTGGTGGTGGTGTATCCGAAAGATCCGAACCGACCGCCGGTGGTGCTGCCTGAAATCCTCACTCCGGGAATTGTGCTCAAGGCACTGGACGAAGCGGCGAAATGAAACGGGCGAGTCCGCTCGCTCAAGACTGACTGCCCATAACGACTCCATCCCTTTGCGACTCCACGGAAGTGCGGCGCTGGGGGGGGCATGGCAGAATGACTCATCGCAACCTCAAGCCCGTGAAACATTTTCGTCACCAAAGACGGACGTGGAGTCCTGCTGGCTTGCGGCACTCTGTCTTCGCGCGGCAGCCCAAACTCCCGTGATCTACAGTTGCTTGATTAGTAAATCATGTCCGCCACCGTCCGTCCGGCCGGAATGAACGGCATTACGTGTTCGGTATAGGGCGTGATCACGTCGAGCAGATATGGCTCCTTCGAGTCGAGCATTCGCTGCAGAGCGGCGCGCAAATCTCTTTTGAACATCACGCGTTCGGCGGGGACATTGAAGCTCTTGGCCATGCCAACGTAGTCGGGATAAATCTGATGGCGATTGTCCGGATCGCCGAGGAATGTGTGCCCGCGATTGCCCGCGTAGAATTTGTCTTCCCATTGCACCACCATGCCGAGGTGCTGGTTGTTCAGGATGAGCGCCTTGGCCGCAATCTTCTCGATATGCGCCGTGGCCAGTTCCTGCACATTCATCAGGAAGGAGCCGTCGCCATCGATGTCCACGACTTGCTTGTCGGGACACGCAACCTTCGCGCCGAGCGCGGCGGGATAGCCGTAACCCATCGCACCGAGGCCGGCGCTGGTCAGTAACTGCCGCGGGAATTTGTATTTGTAATACTGCCCCGCCCACATCTGGTGCTGGCCCACTCCCGTGGTGATAATCGCGTCCCCGCCGGTCAGTTCGTAAAGCATCTCGATCACCATTTGTGGCAGGATGACTTCGCTCTCCTTGCCGGTGAGATGATCTTTCATGTGCTGCGACTTGAGCACTTCGCTGGTGACTTCGTAGTGCAACGGCGCGCGCTTCTTCCATTCGGCGATTTGTGAGTGCCACGGCGCAAAGTTTTTGAGAATCGGCCGTTTGGCGATCATCTCATTCAAGCGATGGAGCGCATACTTGATGTCGCTCTCGATGGCCAACTGAACCTTGCGGTTCTTGTTGTGCTCGGATTGGTCGATGTCCACGTGAACGATTGTGCCCGTCTTGCAGAACTCATCGACTTTGCCGGTGACGCGGTCATCGAAGCGCACGCCAAACGCGAGCAACAGGTCCGCGCCGTCTTTCAATTTCACGAGCGGTTCTTCGAAATTGTGGCGTTGCTTGTATTCGCCGCTCACGGCCCAGTTCGCGTAGGCGGTGCCGTGCATTCCAAGCCAGCGCAACGAGAGCGAATGCGTTTCGGGAAATCCGCCGCAACCCATGATCGTGGTGCAGACGGGAATCTGCGCCGCCTCGGCAAACTTCTTTAATTCCCCGGCGGCCTCGCCACTGATGATTCCTCCGCCGCAATAAAGCACCGGACGTTCGGCTTTTTCGATGAGGCCAATGATCTCATTGAGCACGATGTCGTCAGCGCGTTTGTCCGGATGGTAGCCCCGCAGCTTGATTTCCTTTGGCCACACCGGTTGCGCCTTCTGCTGCTGAATGTTCTTCGGGAAATCGATCACGACGGGCCCAGGCCGCCCGCTGGTGGCGATGTAAAATGCTTCTTTGACGATGCGCGGAATGTCGTGAATGTCCGTGATCAGATAACTGTGCTTCACGACCGGCAATGTCATGCCGAAGAAATCCGTCTCTTGAAAGGCGCCCTTGCCAATCATCGCCTGCGGCACCTGGCCGGTAATGGAGATGAGCGGAATGGAATCCATGTAGGCGTCCGCGATGGCGCTGATCAGATTCGTCGCCCCCGGTCCGCTGGTCGCCATGCAAACCCCGGCCTTCCCGCTGGCGCGCGCATAACCTTCGGCCGCAAAGGAGCCGCCTTGCTCGTGGCGCGGAAGAATCGTCCGGATCTTCGACTTCGTGAGCGCCTGGTGCAGTTCCATGCTGGCGCCGCCGGGGTAAGCGAAGATGGTATCGACGCCTTCACGCTCCAGCGCCTCGACGAGAATTTCACAGCCTTTCATCGTGCGCCCCACTTCGGCACGCGGGAGTGATGGTTTCGTTTTTGGGACCGCGGTCTGCGACTGTTTGCTCATAACTCTTTTGTTATTCGGCTGCCCGGCGGGGGCAATAAAAAACCCACGACCGTTTCCAGCCGTGGGTTTTTGTCGAAATCGGTTTTTACCTTCGACAAGACGCCACGGCGCCGTCAACTACGACGACCCGCGAAACTTGCCGAAGAACAATGTTCATGGTGCGGCGGAAAGTAGCGACGGCCCTTGGCAGGGTCAAGCGCCGTTTCCTTGCCCCGGGCCGTTGGGTGTGCAAACCGGAAGCCTAACGCAATTTTTCGCTCCAATTGAAAGCGCTGATCCTGTCCAAGCGTGGGGGTGCCGCAGCCGTAACTCGCGGCATGTTGTCCAAAGCATTTGCGAAACTGGCGGCCCGACGTTACAAAGACCCATGCCGTTGCGGGCAAACAAGGCGTTAGCACTAATCATGATTTGGGGGATCATCGGTATTCCAGCGCTCGCGCAGATCGATCCCAACAAACGCCAGCTTCTGCATCTCGGCTACAACGCTTCGCTCAAGGGCCATGCGCCCATTGCCGCCTACGCATTCTATTACTGGAACCGCCCCCAGTTTTACCGCGACGATCTTACGCTGCGTGTGGCGGTGGCGCCCGTTTACCTGGATTCCGAACTCGGCCTGTCTCACGCTTTGGGGCCGAACACAGACATTGGATTTGGCGTGGCCGGAGGCGGGTTTGCCGACAGTTACAATGAGATTCGCAATGGCAAATACATTCCTCGCGAATCATTCGATGGTCATGGTGGCGGGGCTTCCTTCAGCGTTTACCATCGGATTAACCCCAGACAACGCATCCCATTGTCTTTCGTGACGCGGGTGAGCGCGTATTACGTGAGTTACACGGACAGAGACGACACAGCCCGGGGCTTCGAGTTGCCGGACGATTACACGGCGGGAAACATGCGGATCGGTCTGCGGCTCGGCGGCAAGGAACCGGTGCTGTTTCCCAGTTTGGCCATGGAACTGTCTCTCTGGGCGGAATCATTGAACCGCGGCAATTCCGGCGACTACGGGTTCAGAGACGAGCGCAATGTGGGTACTTCGGTGGGACGCTACTACGGATATGCGTATCTCGCTTACACATTTGCGCGCGGTGACAATCTGAGTGTTTCCATGACGGCCGGTGATACGACGGATTCGGATCGCTTCAGTGCCTTTCGGTTGGGCGGCGAATTGCCGCTCATCGCTGAATACCCGCTGATTATCCCTGGCTATTATTATCAGGAACTGAGCGCGAAGCGGTTTGTCCTGCTCAATGGCCGTTACGCGATATCACTCGATCCAGACAAACAGTGGCAAATTTATGCCATGGCTGCGACGGCGGTCATGCGGCAATTGCGGGACACGGAAGAGGGTGGAAACTGGCATTCCGGCGTCGGCGGGGGCATCGCCTATCGGACCGAATCCGAAATGTGGAAGGTCGGACTTACCTACGGCTACGGCATCGATGCCGTGCGGTCCCGAAACCATGGCGCCCACGTTGTGGGAATGTTCCTGCAGCTCGATCTCGAGAAATACTTCCACAAGCGCCGCAGCAAGCCGTGGTTCTGGGAAGTGCAGTGACAGCGTGGAAACCGCGCATTCGTGACTGCCTTCCAGGACTGGTCTGAGTTCTTCAGCGCCGTGCCACTGCGTGGCCCGTTGAGTTCAGAGCATTCAGCGATTGCGTGGCCTGCGCAGCGAGTTTCAACAACGGTTGTGGATAAACGCCAATGAAGAGAATTCCCGCCATGCAAACCACGAGGGCAAATTTGGCAACGGGCGGCACTGAGATTGGTGAAAGGTCGTTCAAGTCCGTTGACCAATAAATCGCGCGGATGACACCGAAGTAGTAGTAGAGCGAAATGACGACACCGACGATGGCCACGCCGGCCAGCCAGTAATAGGCGCTGTAGCTCACGCCTTGCTCGATGACCGCCTTGAGCAGCAGAAACTTTCCGAAGAACCCTGCCAGGGGCGGAATTCCCGCCAGCGAGACCATCGCGAATGTCATGGCCCAGGCCAGGAGCGGCGACCGCTGATTCAATCCAGCCAATCCGGCCACGTCTTCCGTCTCGGTCTTGCGCATGACCAGTGTGATCACCGTGAACGCGGCCATGACCGTGAACAAATAACCGCTCAGATAATAGAGGATCGCGGTCGAACCGGCGCTGGTCATCGCGGCAACGCCCATAAGCAGGTAACCCGCGTGCGCGATACTGGAATAGCCCAGGAGCCTTTTGAGGTTGCGCTGCGGAATGGCGCACAGATTGCCGTAAAGAATCGTGATGGCGGAGAGCACCATCAGGAACTTCTCCCAGTGCAGCGTGATGTCGGGCACCGCGGTGAAGAGCACACGCAGAAGAAGAACGAAGCCGGCGGCTTTGGACCCCACGGCCAGGAAGGCGGCCGTGGGAGCGGGAGAGCCTTGATAAACGTCCGGCGCCCAGATCTGGAATGGCACCGCCGCAATCTTGAAACCAATTCCAGCCAGGACGAGCAGCAGCCCGGCAATCAGAATCGGCTCGAAGCTGCCCGCGTGTTCCGCCTGATACTTCACGTATTCAGCGATGACCCCAAAGTTCATCGTGTTCGCACCCGCCGGGGCATTCGCCAGCGGCTTGATGGAGCCAGAGACGAGGGCAATGCCGAAAACCGTGAAGCCTGTGGAGAGTCCGCCAATGACGAGATACTTCACGCCGGCTTCGAGCGATTGCACGCTGGAGCGGCGGAAACTGGTCAGCACGTAGAATGTCACTGTGATGAGTTCGAGCGAGACGAACAGCATCGTGAAGTCGTTGGCGGAAGCAGCGAACATCATGCCCGCGAGGGCGAAGAGGATGAGGGAGTAGTATTCCGAAATACCGGCTTCAATGCGGTCCGCGAACTCCGCGGCCATAACGAGCACCAGCACCGCCGCGAGCAGGAAGAAGCGTTTGAAGAAGAGCGCCAGCGGATCGAGCGAGTAGCTGTTGTTGAAGGCGAGTTGCGCTTCGTGAACGCTGGCGAACGGGCTCAGGAACGACCAGGCGAACACTCCGGCGACCGCGAGCGCGGCGACGTAGCCAAGCTTTTGCTTGTGCGCGGGCGCAATCCACAGGTCGAGCAGCAGGAAGCCCAGCCCCAGCAGAACCACGGCAATTTCCAAACTCATCAACGAAGCGTTCATCAGTTTTGACGCAAAGGCGCAAAGGCGCAAAGACGCGGAGGAGAATTGGTGGAATCAGCTACGCGAGTCCCACTTTCATTAGCACCCGGCTTCAGCCGGGTGACTCGTCGATCTAGAAGAATCGCAAACCGTTTCAACGGTTCCACACCGCTCGGCCAAACCGTTGAAACGGTTCGGCACCGACGCGCACGCCACTCACCCGGCTGAAGTCGGGTGCTAATGAGAGCGGCACCTTCACTTTGCGCCTTCGCGTCTTTGCGTCTTTGCGTTGAACTCATGTTCCTATCTCACCTCCGCGCGCTTCTGCGCTGTGGCCGGACCGGCCACCGGCGATTGGCTCTTGGTCATTGCCACAATCTCCTTCACCGCCGGTTCGATCTTGCTGGTGAGCAAACGCGGCGCGATGCCGAAAACAAGGAGCGCCCCCAGCAGCAGCGCGAAGGGCACCTTCCGCCAGAGGCTGGCATCGCTCACCACCGGGAGATTATCCGCCACGGGCCCGTGCAGGATGTTGCGCACGGCGCGCAGCATGTAGATGGCGCCAACCACTAATGCGCCCCACGCCGCAACTACCACAAACGGCGAAAGTGTCTTCCACGCACCAAACAGCGTGAGCAGTTCGCCGGGAAAATTTGCGAAGCCGGGCAAGCCGCAGCCCGCCATCGCGGCCATGATCAGCGCAGTGCCGATGAATGGCATCTTCTTCATCAAGCCGCCCATCTTGCTGATCTCCAGCGTTCCGGTTTGTTCATTCAAGTAGCCGCTCAAGCCAAAACTCAACGCGGCCAGCAGGCCATGCGCGATCATCACCAGCACGGTTCCGGTGATGCCGATGAGGCTCAAGCTCGCAATGCCCAGGAAGCAGAAACCCATGTGCGTGACGCTCGAATTGCCGAGCAGGGAATTGAAGTCGCGCTGACGCATCGCGACCCAGCCGCAATAAAGAATGTTGCCGAGCGCGAGCCACGCGATGACGTGCAGCCAAACTCTTGCGCCTTCCGGTGCGAGCGGGAGGGCGATGCGAATCAGGCCATAGAGTCCAAATTTCTTTAGCACACCGGCGTGGAGCATCGCGGTGGCCACTGGCGCGGAACCGTACCCCAGCGGAGCCCAGGTGTGGAACGGCCAGAGCGATACCAGAATTCCGAAACCAAAGAAGAGCAGCGGAAAGATGAGCTTCTGTGCGCCGATCGCCATCGGAATCGTTTTGAACCGGCGCGTCATTTCTACGATGTCGAAGGTCGCGGGCAGGCCACCGACGGCGGAGTTGATGTAGAGAATGATGAGACCGATCAACGCGATGAGCGCGCCGATGCTGAGGTAGAGCGTGATTTGAAACGTCGCGTAGTTCTTCTGCTCACCGCGTCCCCACACACCGATCATGATGAACGTCGGCACCAACGCGAGTTCGTGGAAGAAGTAGAAGAAGAACAGGTCGAGCGATGCGAATGCGCCGAGAATGCCGCCGACCATGACGAGCAGCAGGAGGTAGAACTCTTTCACTTGAGTCTCGATGCGGTTCGACACGCACGCGGCGGCGAACGCAACGATGGCTCCCATCAGAATCAGGCCGACGTTGATGCCGTCCACGCCGACGTAGTAGTTGATGCCCAGCGATGGAACCCACGCGATTTGTTGCACGAACTTGAAACCGTTGGTCGCGGTTGCAGAGTCGAACTTCACGAACATCGCAATGGCCAAAACCATCGAAACGAGGGTGGCGGCGAGCGCGACGATGCGGATGACAAAGCGGTAATCACGCGGAATCAGCGCCACGAGCAGCGCGCCGAGGAACGGGACGAGGATGATGGAGGTGATGAGCGACATCAGATTGAACGCAAGGGCGCAAAAACGCAAAAACGCGAATGAAATAAACCGCTCTTGTTAGCACCCGGCTTCAGCCGGGTGGTCAGGTACGGCGGGTGATTCAACCGCTTAAGCGGTTTCTGGAACGCGCGGAAAAACCGTTGAAACGGTTGGGCCATTTCGTGCGACGCCATCACCCGGCTAAAGCCGGGTGCTAATGAGACGGGGCGATGTGGCGTGAGAGATTTCATTTCAAAACGAAGAACAATACCAGCGCCACGCCGAGCGCGAACAAGAAGGCGTAGGTCTGGAGATTGCCGGTCTGCACCATGCGCAGGGCGCGGCCGAAAATCTCGGTCGTGCCGTGGGTGCCGCGGACGATCAGCCCGCCGATGATCCAGCGATCGAACCAGTCAGCGAGTTTTGAGAGCGCCTCGTGTGTGATGGAAATGAGCCAGGAATACAATTCGTCGAAATAGAAACGGTTGCGCATCGCGCGGGAGAGCCAGCCGAGTCTCACGGCCAGCGGGTCGGTGGTCGCGTTCCAATAGAACGTCGCGGCCAGGCTAATGCCCACGAGCGCCGCGAGGATGCCGAACATGGCGGCGAGCAGGTTGTGGCCGAATGGCTGTAGCAGTGATTCGATCCAGCCGCCATGATGCGCTTCGCCGGGCGTGAACATTCTTCCGACGAAGACATCAATGCCGATGAAGCCGCCGATGGCGGAGAAGACAGCGAGAATGATGAGCGGCGCGGTCATCACTCTGGGAGATTCGTGCGCGTGCTGGGCTCCTTCGCTCTTGGCCGGGCCGAAGAAAACCACGAAGAGCAGTCGGAACATGTAGAAAGCCGTGAGCGCGGCGACGAAGACGGCGAGAGCGAAGAGAATCGGCTTGTGTTCGGCGGCTTGCGCGAGGATGGAGTCCTTCGAGTAAAAGCCCGCCAGCGGCCAGATGCCGGCCAATGCGAGTGTGCCGATCAGGAACGTCTTCCACGTCGTGGGGAGCTTTTCGCGCAGCGCGCCCATCTTCCAGATGTCCTGCTCGTGGTGCATGGCGTGAATCACGGAGCCGGCACCGAGGAAGAGCAGCGCCTTAAAGAAGGCGTGCGTCGTCAGATGAAACATCGCTTGGCCATAACCAGCGAGTCCGACGGCCATCACCATGTAGCCGAGTTGCGAGAGCGTGGAGTAGGCGAGAATGCGCTTGATGTCGTTTTGCTGCACCGCGATGAGCGCAGCGAGCAGGGCGGTGAATCCGCCAATCCACGAGATGACGTCGAGCGCTGTCCAGCCGTTCATGAACGCAAGCGCGTCGGGCCAAACCGTGCTCGCGCCGAAGATGAAAAACACGCGGCAGAGCATGTAAACGCCGGCAGCTACCATCGTGGCGGCATGGATGAGCGCGGAAACCGGCGTCGGGCCTTCCATCGCGTCGGGCAGCCAGACGTGCAGCGGGAATTGCGCGGACTTGCCCACGGCGCCGCAGAAGATGAGCAACCCGATGACGTTCACCCATTGGCCGAGCAGTTCGGGATTGTTTGCGAGCTTCAACTTCAAGGCATCGAAGTTCAGCAAATGATTCGAGGCGGCCCAGAGCATGATGATGCCGAGGAGGAATCCGAAGTCGCCCAAGCGGTTCGTGATGAACGCTTTCTTCGCCGCATCCCCGGCGGAGGGTTTCTCGTACCAGAAGCCAATCAGCAGATAGCTGGAAACACCGACGAGTTCCCAGAAGATGAACATCATCACGAAATTGTTCGCGAGGACGATGCCGAGCATCGAGAACGTGAACAGGCTCAGGCAGGCGAAGAAGCGCGAGAAGCCGGGATCGTCCTTCATGTAACCGTAGGAATAGATGTGAATGAGTCCGCCGACGCCCGTGACGACAAGCAGCATGAGCAAGCTGAGGGCATCGAGGCGCAGGCCGATGTCGATCTTTAGTTGCTCGCCGCCGGGCAGTCCGACGGAAAGCCAATTCCACGCGGTGGCTTCGGCGGATGACGCTTCACGCAAACCGAGGAAGAGAACCAGGCTGCAAACGAACGCTGCCACGACCGTGCCGATGGAGATGAGCGCGCTCGCCTGGCGTGCGCGTTGCGTGAAAAGCGTGATGACCACCGCCGCGGCGAGCGGCAGCAACAGAATTATCCAGGCAAGATTCTCGGTCATGTTGTAACTGAGTCGCGGAGCGACATCGTGAAGGCAGGCGCAAGCTTCAGCCTACGGTCGGCGCCTGCGCCCGATTTCAGAATCCCAAAGGGATTCCGTCTCTCAGCCCAAGGTTGCGAGGAACGAGCTACCTTGGGTGATTCGTTTGTCGTCAGTTCAACCCTGAAGGGGTTGCAGCATTCGTGTTCGCGTGGGTCGCCGGGGCGAGGGTGCTCCAACCCTTTCAGGGTTGAGAGAGTTTTTGCAATCGTCCCCCAGGGTAGCTCGTTCCTCGCAACCCTGGGCTGGGAGACTTTATCCCGTTGGGATAAGCCAGAATGATCGTTTCGCATGTTTAGACCGGTGCGCATCACAGTTTCATCGAGGTCAGGTCTTCCACGTGGGCCGACTGGCGCTTGCGATAGAGCGCGACAATCAGCGCGAGGCCGACCGCCACTTCAGCCGCCGCCACCGTGATAATGAAGAAGACCATGACTTGGCCGTTCAGGTTGTTGTTGAAACGGGAGAAGGAGACGAGCGCCAGGTTTGCGGCGTTGAGCATGAGTTCGAGTCCCATGTACATCACGAGCAGGTTGCGCCGCAGGATGACGCCAAGCACGCCGAGGCAAAACAGCAGCGTGCTGACGACGAGATAGTGTTCGAGGCCGACTTGCATCATTTCAGCTCCTTCTTGCTCAACAGAATCACGCCGACCATCGCGACGAGGAGCAGCACGGAGACGATTTCAAACGGCAGCAGGTAATTCGTGAACAACTCGCGGCCGAGCGCCACGGTGGAGCCTTCAATCATTGGCTGCTTGTTCGCACCCACGCCGGAGGGCAGGATCACCTTGAAAATTAGGATCGCCGCGATGCCGACGACTGCGATGAGGCCCGCACCGATGCCGAAGGCGTTGAACTTGCGCCGGTCTTCCTCTTTTAGATCGAGCAGCATGATGACGAACAGGAACAGCACCATGACCGCTCCGGCGTAAACGAGGATTTGCACCGCGGCGATGAAGAACGCGTGCAGCGTCACGAAGAGTCCCGCGAGGCACGCCATCATCACCACGAGAAACATCGCGCTTGTCACCGGGCTGCGGCTGAACGGGTTCGCGACGACGAGGAAGCCGCAGAGCAGCGTCAGCGCGGCGAAGAGGTAGAAGAAGAGATCTTGCATGGCGATTACGATGCGGCCTTGCCGAAACCCCAAACTCCAAACTCCAAACTCCAAACAAATCCCAAACTCCAAAATCCGATTGCGTTCCGAATTATCGGAGCGCTTTTTTGGATCTGGAGCTTGGAGTTTATTTGGATTTTGGGATTTGGATTTTGGGATTTCATCGCCACTGAATTCACGGCTTCACAGGAAACGCTTCCTGTTCCTCCGCTTCCTCGGCTTTGTTCTTCCACTTCTGGATGCCGCCCGACACGCCACCCAACGCGAGGAGCTTTTCCTTGTCGTAAATCATTTCTTTCCGCGTCAGGCCAGAGAGCGAGTAATCCTTTTGCAGGAAGATCGCTTCCTCCGGGCAGACTTCCTGGCAGAAGCCGCAGAAGATGCAGCGCAGCATGTTGATCTCGAACTCCTTCGGCATCTTTTCCGCGTTCGGACGGTCGGCGATTTCACCGCTCGGCCCAGGCGGCGTAATACGAATGGCCTTCGGCGGACAAACGAATTCGCAAAGCTGGCAGGAGACGCACTTGGTGTTGCCGTCCTGATCCTTCACGAGATAAGGCGCGCCGCGATAGCCTTCGCCGACGACCCATTTGTGCTCGGGATAGAAGCCGTCCGAGGTTTCCTTCGCCGCCGTGTTGCCGCGGAACAGGGTGTTGACGAAATGCTTCGCGGTCACCTTGAACCCGCCCGCAATCGCCGGCAGATACAGGCGCTCCCAAAAGCTCAGTTTTTTGCGTGGAACAATCATTTCGATTTTATCGCGCCTGTTGCCTCACGGTGCCTTGGCTCAAACCGCTCTCATTAGCACCCGGCTTTAGCCGGGTGTGAGCGTCGCGCGTCGAGGGAAACCGTTTCAACGGTTTTCCTCCTCGTGCCAAGCCAGTCCATATTTCTCGACCAGCAACTTCAATTCTTCCGTAAAACCTCTCTTGCGATGATGCTCCTCCTGATTCGCGATGTAGGCGCCGACTTCCTCGACGCCCGAATGCGAAACCGAGAACGCACCATACCCGCGTTGCCAGCCAAATTTCCCCGGCACAAGATTGTTCTCGTTCACCCAATGTGACGCGCCGCCCTTGAGCAGTTGCAACACTTCCTCGATGGGCCGAGTGACGGGCAAATCGATCAACGCGTGAACATGGTCCGCGTTCACGTAGTTGATGCGCATGTAGATGCCCTTCTCCTTTGCGTACTCGTGCAGGTGCGCGGAGAGCTTCGCGGCGGCGGGTGGTGCGAGAAGTGGACGACGCTCCAACGTGGCCCACACGAGGTGGAGCCAGCAGCGGCAATAAGAATGGAGCGGCATGAGGCGTCATCCTTTCTTGATTGAGTTGTTGGCGGAATGAGAAGCCGCTGAAGCGGCTGAAAATTCAAGCGTGCGTGGAGTCACCCGGCTAAAGCCGGGTGCTAATGAGAGGCGGAGTGGTGAGCACGTCTTCATTTCGTCGCACTCGTCGTGAACCACAGCACGATCGCCGTGATAAAAATGTTCACTAGCGCGAGCGGAATAAAGCGGCGCCAGCCGAGATCCATCAATTGATCGTAACGGAAGCGCGGCAACATCCAGCGCACCCAGATGATGAGACCCATGAAGCAAAGCAGCTTGCCGATGAAAATCCCGATGCTCAGGACACCCATCCAGATTGAAGTGGCCGGTTGGTCGAGACCCCAGAACGGCAGCGTCCAGCCACCGAAAAAGAGAACGACCATCATCGCGCACACCGCAACCATCGCGGCGTATTCGCCCATGAAGAAAAGGCCGAAGCGCATCGAGCTGTATTCGGTGTGATAACCGCCGACGAGTTCGGTTTCCGATTCCGGCAAGTCGAAGGGCAGGCGATTCGTTTCCGCGAAAGCCGCGACGAGAAAAATCACGAACGACAGCGGCGCGTAGAGAATCAGCCAGCCATGTTCCGCCTGATACGAAATTATTTTGCTCAAATTGAGATCCCCCACGATCATGAACAGCGGGATGACCGACATGCCCATCGAGATTTCGTAGGAAACCATCTGCGCACTGGAGCGGATGCCGCCGAGGAATGGATACTTCGAGTTGCTCGCGTAGCCCGCGAGCACGATGCCGTAAACGGAGAGCGACACGATGCCGAATGTGTAGAGCACGCCGACGTTCAAGTCGGCGATGACCATCTGCTGTTTGCCGAGGTTCGAGCCGAACGGAATCACGGCCACGGTCATCAGCGCGGGAATCATCGCGATGGCGGGCGCGAGGGAGAAATAGATTTTGCGCACGTGCGCGGGCGTGAAATCTTCCTTGAGGATAAACTTCAGTCCGTCGGCGATGGGTTGGAAGATACCCAGGCTGATGAGGAACGGACCGAGGATGGGAATCTTGGCAAGCAGCGGCGGCGCGGTGCGATTGGGTCCCACGCGATCCTGAATCCACGCCGAGATCTTGCGCTCCGCCAGCACCGCGTAAGCGACAATGGGCATGACCGCGAGGAAGATCACCGCAATGATCTTCACCAGGCTCCAGATGACAAAGTTCCAGTCCATTCTTATTTCACTGCGGAGATGTCCAACAATTGTTGAACGGCCGAGCTTCGGAGGAACGCCGCGGTCAGTTCTCCCTCTCCCCTCAACGGGGAGAGGGGTGGGAACGAAGTAGCGCATTCCTTTGCAAACCAACGCTGCGAGACTTCCCACCCCTCACCCTCATTCCCTCTCCCCGTTGAGGGGAGAGGGAGGCCCGCATCACGACGCCGATCGTCGCTCTGTGTCTCTGCGCCTCTACGGTTCATTAAATTCATATTTGCACTATCACTCCCGTATCGCTAAGAGAAGCCCAAGTCAGCCCATTGAAATCCGCCACTTCCTTCGCCATCTGGTTGAAGAGACCTTCGATGCTCACAAAGCCGTTTTGACCGGTGACGTTGTGCACCAGCTCGTGCAGGAATTCCCACTCGGGTCGCGCATCACCGCGCGGCTCGACGGCTTTGAGGAAGCGCTGCACGCGGCCTTTCACGTTTGTGAAAGAGCCGCGCTTCTCGGCGTGTGCGCAGCCAGGCAAGAGGTAGTGCGCCGCTTCGGTCGTCCTGTTCGGCAAAATGTCGCTGACAATCAGCGTGTCGAGCTTCGCGAGCAGGTCGGCGCCGATGCCGTGTTTCGTCACGTCTTCGCCGAAGACGATGAGCGTTTTGATCTTCCCGGCGCGAATGCCATCGGCGATCTTCGGCAAGTTGATGCCCGTCTCAGTAAATGAAATTCCGATGAGGCGTGAACCCGTTGTGTTCGGGTTGCGATCCGCATTGAGCAACAGCTTGTCGCCTTCCGCGATGCGCGGCACGGAATCCGTCAGCGCGTTGACCTTCGCCGCGAGTTTCTTCAGCAGGAACAGTTCTTCGTTCGTCTGCCGGGCAGATGCGACGATGGCGACGGAGCCTTCTGCCGTCTTGCGCAAGAGTTCAGAGATTTCACCGAGCGCGGCCGACCAATTTGCAACCTTCAACTTTGAACCTGCAACTTTCGTCAGCCGCTTCTCGCTGCCGATCCACTTGTACTTGAGCCGGCCGTAATCGCACATCCACGTCGAATTCACGGCGTCGTTTTCGCGCGGTTCGTAGCGATGCACCTTCTCCTCGCGCGACCCGATGACGATGTTGCAGCCCGTGCCGCAGCTCGTGCAGATGCTCTTCGTTTCCTTGAGGAACCAGACGCGCATCTTGAACCGAAAATCCTTCGACGTGAGCGCGCCCACCGGACAGATATCCACGGTGTTGAGCGTGTAATTGTTGTCGAAGGGCTTGCCGGGGAACGCGGAAATCGTGTTGTAGCTGCCGCGATTCACGATGCCGAGCGCGTCGTCGAGCGCGACATCTTTGGTGAAGCGAATGCAGCGCGTGCAAAGAATACAACGCTCGGCGTCGAGAACGATGCGCGGCCCAAGATCGATGCGCTTCGGCTTGTGAACCTTGGGCTCCACGAAACGGCTCTGCGACTGGCCGTAATCGACGGAATACTCCTGGAGCTTGCACTCGCCGGCCTGATCGCAAATCGGGCAGTCGAGCGGATGATTGATGAGCAGCGACTCAAGCACGCCTTCGCGCATCTGCTTCACGCCCGGCGTGGCCGTGTAAATCTCCATGCCCGGCGAAATCGGCGTGGCGCACGCGATGGCGGGACGGGGAGACTTCGCAATTTTCGGCGAGCCGTCTTCATTGAGAATCGGCTTGCGGTCGGGACCCATCGCCGGCGTGCCGAACTCGACGAGGCACATGCGGCAATTGCCCGCGACCGCCAGCTTGGGATGATAGCAGTAGTGTGGCACGTCGATCCTAGCCAGGTTCGTGGCCTGGATCATTGTAGTAGGAATCGGCTTGCCCGTGATCGGGTCCGGCGTCGTCTTCGGCACGACGACAGCTTTGCCATCGACCTTCACGGTGATGGTTTCGACCGCAGGCGGCGCAGCCTTCTGTTCAGTTGTTGGAGCGGCAGACATTAAATTTCTCCGCGATACAAATCCCACACTGGGAAGATCATTTCGTAGTCGCCCCACATGAGGTTCCCATCCACGACTCGGAAGGATTTGAACTTCTTCAGAGCACGATACTGCGTCAGATCGGGGTGCTGCGTGCGGCGCAGAAATGGTTCGAAATCGATGACCCGCTTGGTGTCGTCGTTGAACGTGAGACGCACTTTGTAGTCCGAAACGTACTCCGCCCCGACCACATCAATATATTTGGTTTTCATCGTCTTCATTTCAGTTTGCGCGTGATGCGCTCCGGTTCGTTGTGCTTGCGCAAAACATGGAAATCAACCCAACGCCGAACGATGTCGTCAGCTTTGAGGCGGGCAATCGCTTTGAAGTCGCGGAGTTTTGAGCCTGTGAGCGGACGCCGGCCAGGGACGCTTCGAAAGATGATTCGCACAACGCGCCCATCGCGGAGAACAAACTCCGCTTTGGTTTCGCGCCCCTGACACTCGCCGAGAACGTGCACTGGTTCGTGCTCGTTCGCGTAAAAGTAAACAACCAATCCGAAGTATTCATAGAGCTTGGGCATTGGTTATTGCGGACTCGTCGCGATCTTCAAATCGTGTGTGGGGCCAGCGCCACTCTTCGCCTGGCGCGCTTCGTCAGCCGCGCCTTTGGCGATGAACTCGTCCTTGAACTTCCCGACAAAGCTTTGCACCGGCCACGAGCACGCTTCGCCGAAGGCGCAGATGGTCCGCCCGCCGGGAATGTTGTTCGCGATGCCGAGCAGGTAATCCGCGTCGCTCTTGCGGCCTTCGCCGTGCGACAGGCGATGGAGCGCCTTGCTCATCCAGAGCGAACCTTCGCGGCAGGGCGTGCATTGGCCACAGCTCTCGTGCGCGTAAAACTCCGCGATGTTCGCGAGCGCCTCGACGATATCGATCGAATCATCCATTACGATGATGGCGCTGGAACCAGACATCGAACCCGCGGCGATGAGCGTGTCGAAGTCGTAAGGGATATCGAGCATGTCCATTTCGACTTCGCCCATGGTGCCATCGGGATTCTTCTTCTTGATTTTGAACTTCTCGCCCGCCTTGAAAACCTTCGCCGAGGAACCACCGGGGATGACCGCTTTCAACTTCCGCCCATCGCGCAATCCACCGCCGAAGTTCTCGTGGAAAATCAGCTCGCCGATCGTGACCTTGCCGACTTCAATTTCGTAATAGCCCGGCTTCTTCACCTGGCCGCTGAGGCTCACGATGCGCGTGCCAGTGTTGTTCGGTGTGCCGAGCTTTGCGAACGCGCTCGCGCCCATCTCGACGATGTGCTTCACATCGCAGAGAGTCTCGACATTGTTGACGATCGTGGGGCACATCCAGAGGCCCAGGATGGCCGGGAAATACGGCGGTTTGATGCGAGGATAGGGCCGCTTGCCTTCAAGCGATTCGATGAGTCCCGTTTCTTCGCCGCAAATATAAGCGCCAGCGCCGCGATGCACGTGAATTTCCAAATCGTAGCCGCTGCCGAGAATGTTCTTCCCAAGAAACCCTTTCGTGCGCGCCTCTTTCAACGCGCGATTCAGAATTTGCGCGCCCTCCGGCATCTCGCCGCGGATGTAGATGTAGGCCAGCTTCACGTCATTCGCGAAGCAGGAGATGATCATGCCCTCGATCAACTGGTGCGGGTCTTTGTGAATGATCTGGCGATCCTTGAACGTGCCCGGTTCGGATTCGTCCGCGTTGCAGATGAGGTAAATGGGCTTGCCGCTTCTCCGATCCACGAAGCTCCATTTCAAGCCCGCTGAGAATCCCGCGCCGCCGCGCCCACGCAGGCCGGAGGCCTTTACGTCGTCGCGCAACTGCTCCTGCGACGACATTTTCTTGCCATCCGGTAGTTCCTTGGGCGCGAGCGCGAGCGCCTTCTTCAAAGCCTCATAGCCGCCGTGCCGCAGGTAACACTCGAGGTCATTCGAGTAGCCCGGCGCGTCGATGTGCTTGAGGATGAGGCGGTGTTGTTCGGGCATAGTTAAACGTTGCCGGTGCGTGACACGTATTCGTCCAGGAGTTGCCGAAGGTTGTCGGGATACTTGTAGAAGGCATTGTCGACTTGATCTAATCGGCTCTGCACTTCATCCGAGAATTGCCGCACCAAAGCGCGGCGAGTTTCCCAATCGCGCGGCGGTCCATCAGGACCAAAAACAGAATTTGCCTTCTCAGCCAATTCCGCCATTTGAGTGGCTCCAATTCTTGCCAGAGCGGTCGGTGCATAGAAGGCGAGGTCTCCAGCAGAGTTGAAGAAGAACTGGTCGAAGCCGCCGTTGTTCACTTCGGCCTCAACCGCCCAAATTGTTGCCAACACTTTCTCGGGTTCCGATAACTCGTCGAAGCCCACAGCGTCCAGCCGTTGCAGGGCTTTAATCGTGGCATTATCAGCGTTCATTTGTGAGGCCCGTCTTGACTGACTTAGCAAAGGCGATACTTTCTCGCCGCCTTCGCACTGCCCGATGGTGTAACGGTAGCACAGCAGACTCTGAATCTGTTTGTCATGGTTCAAATCCATGTCGGGCAACCAATTCATTTCTTCCTCCGGCTCGTCTGTTGGCGCCGTAAACGCAATGTCTCGTCGATGTAATGGATGTGAGCAGGGTCTTTGTCCCGCATCACCGCGGCCTTGCTCTTACGAATTGATTCCAGCGGCATAACCGGGATCTCGCATCCGTGGAACTTCATCACGCGAGCTTTCTTCAGTTCAGTCGCAAAGCTCGCCAGCCCATCCACCGCGTAGATGAAATTGACCAACATGCCGTCACTCAATTCCACGATCGTGTTGCGAACCATGTTCGCGCCTTGACGCAACGCGAGATTCACCGGCGTCATGTACTGACGCGACGGCAAATCAATCCACAAGTCCACGTCATGCGTGACCACTGGAACACCTTGTAGAACGGCGGCTGTCATTCCTATGAGTTGGAAGCGAACTTTTTCAGTGCGGAGCGCCCCCACAAGCCGAACGAGCGGAGGTACGTCTCGTTCATCTGCCACCGCTCGTCGGGCGTCGCGGCCAGGCTTCGCGCGTAGAGAATCTTTTCGTGCTCGTCGAGTCCGCGCACGTTTTTGATTCGCGCGTACACTTTTGGCCAATCTTTCAGTGTCGTTTTCATGTTTTCGTTTCGGCGGCATGGCCTTTCACTTGCACTTCTCCAAAAGCTGGTCCGCATTGGCACTGCTGACCCCTTCGTAGAAATCGTCGTTGCACATCATCACCGGGGCGGTGCCGCAGCTCGCGAGGCATTCGACAAACTCGACCGTGTATTTGCCGTCCTTCGTCGTCTGCGCACCGTGCGCGTGGGTGTCCAGTCCCAGGCGCTGACAGAAATGTTTGTGCAGTTCACCGGAGCCGCCGAGCGCGCAGCTCAATGTACGACAAACCTTCAAATGGAATTTCCCGAACGGCTCGCGACGGAGCATCGGGTAAAACGTGACGATTTCGTAGATGTTGATTGGCGACAGCCCGAGCTTCTTCGCCGTCCACTCGACCGCTTCCTGCGGAATCCAGCCGTGCGCTTCCTGAATCGCGTGCAGAATCATCAGTGAAGCCGCGCGCTGCTTGTCGGTCGGATAATGCGTGAGCAACTCCGCCACTTCCGCGTCGAGCGCGGGCGTGGGCTTCCACGTTTGGTCGCTGCGCAACTCGTTCGGGATGGGTTCGTATTGCTCAGTGATCATTTCGCAAGTTTCATGCTCTTGAGAATCGAACCGATCTCTTCGTCGCTCTCGGGCTCATTACCTTGAAAACACACGGCAAGAACGCGATAGCGCTTCTCTCCCTGGTACAAAAAGTAGGCAACGCTTTTGCCACGCAATTCCGAACTCTCGGCAGTCGTTCGATAAGCGCGCTCACCGAGAAAATTGGTGAAAGATTGACTGATTGTTTTGTAGCGCGCGCTCGTGCCTTGTTCCTGCATCTTTTTCAACTCTGAAGCATCAAAAGCCGTTACTTCCGGCGCCTTCTTTTCCAACGAAACATGCGCAACTTTCCCTTTGCCCTCCTTCATTAGCATCAGTTCTGCTGTCCCATGTTGCTTGTTGGTGGTTGCGACTGCGTACCAGTTCTCCTTGGGATGGGTGAGTTGGATATCAAAAAACGAACGGCTCACCTCTGCGCAAGGCGCCCGAAGGCTCATCAATGCGAGAAATAAAAATGGGAGGAGCACTTTCATCGGTCACACTCTCCCATCACAAAATCGAACGAGCCGAGGATGCTCACCACGTCGCTCATCATGTGGCCGGGCAGCACATGCGGCAGGATGCTCAGGTTAACGAACGACGGCGCGCGAATCTTCAACCGGTACGGCGTGCCGCCGCCGCGCGAGTTGATGTAGAAGCCCAGTTCGCCCTTCGGATTCTCCGCGCCGAAATACACCTCGCCAACCGGCGCGTTCACGCCCTGAGTCACGTTGATGAACTGATGAATCAGTTCCTCCATGCTCGTGAGCACTTTGTTCTTCGGCGGCAACGTGACTTTGCCGTCAGCTATATTGACCGGCTCTTTGCCTTCGTTATCCGCGCCGCCGGGAATGCGGTCGAGGCATTGGCGCACGATGCGCACGCTCTGCCGCATCTCTTCCATGCGCACGAGGTAACGGTCGTAGCAATCACCGACCGAGCCAATCGGCACATCGAATTCGAGATCCTTGTAAACGAGATACGGGTGCGCCTTGCGCACGTCGTAATCCACGCCGCATCCGCGCAGATTTGGCCCCGTCAACCCGTAATCAATCGCGTCTTCCTTCGAGATGACGCCGACATCGCGCGTGCGATCTACAAAGATGCGATTGCGTGTGAGCAGCGTCTCCGACTCATCGAAGTTCACGACGACTTCGTCGCAGAACTTCCGCACCGCCGCGACCCAGCCCGGCGGTGTATCGCGCGACACACCGCCAATACGCGTGTAAGTCGTGGTGAACCGCGCGCCGGTGAGCGCCTCGAACAAATTGTAGAGCTTCTCGCGCTCCGTGAACGTGTGCATGAACACGGTCAGCGCGCCCACATCCATCGCGTAAGCGCCCAGGCCCAGGAGATGCGCCGAGACGCGCGCCAGTTCACAGCAGATGACGCGGATGTATTGGCAGCGCGGCGTGAGCTTCGTGTCGATGCCCATCAACTTCTCGACCGCCAGCGCGTAAGCGACGTTGTTCGCCAGCGGCGCGAGATAATCCAGTCGATCCGTGTAAGGGATGAACTGGGTGTAGGTCATGTTCTCCGCGATCTTCTCATCACCGCGATGCAGGTAGCCGACGTCCGGAATCGCCTTTGTGATGATCTCGCCATCCATCTCCAGCACGATGCGCAAAACGCCGTGCGTGGACGGATGCGACGGCCCCATGTTGAGGACCATCTTCTCGCCTTCCATCTCGGACGCCGCCTCGGCGAGTTGCCCTTCGGTGTCGCCGACGTGCGACGCATCCGCCGCCGCGATCCTCGAAGGCGCGTCACGAAAAGTGATTTCCTGGGTGGTGGCCATTACTGTTTCGGCATCGCCGTGTTCGGTTGCGGCGCGTCCGGTTCATGCGCCGCTCGTACGTCATCGCGACGTTCGAGCCGTGAAATCGTCGCGACTGATTCCGTCTGTGGAATTCGCACCCGTGGCTCGCGAGCCAACGCATCTTTACCGCCGGGAACAGTCACGAACGGTCCTCCTTCCAGCGGTGCTGGCCTGGTGAAAGCAACTTCGGGCAAATCCGTTGGCTTGCCAGCGAGCGGAAAATCTTTGCGCAACGGAAAGTAAGGATAACCATCCCACATGAGGATGCGCCGCAAGTCGGGATGCCCGCGAAAGCGCACACCCATCATGTCGTAGATTTCGCGCTCGTGCCAATCGGCCGTGCGCCAGACCGTCGTGATTGTCGGCGACTCCGATTTCTCCTCGCTCACCTCGGTCTTCAGCCGCAGATGCGACTTTTGCTCCATGTGATAAAGCTCGTAAACAATGGTCCAGCGCGGGTCTTCGCCGTAATTGTCGATGCTCGAAATATCCAAGAGCATGTTGAACCCGAGCGACTTCTTCGCGAATTCGCACACCTCCGTGATGCGCTCGGCATCCGACACCTTCAGCGTGATCTCGCCGCGAAACTCCACCGGCTCGGACAAGAGATCACCGAACTTGGCCTTGAGTTGATTTGCGAAGTCGAGAGCAGCCATGCGCAAGAGGGCTTAAGCCGCTTTGTGTTTGGGGCCGAACACCGCTTCGTGTCCCACCTTGTTTTGCAATTTGATCAGCGCATCCAACAGCGCTTCCGGCCGTGGCGGACAGCCGGCCACATAAACATCCACCGGAATAATGTTGTCCACGCCCTGGAGCACCGCATAGCTGCGATACATGCCACCCGTCGAAGCGCAGGCCCCCATTGCGATCACCCACTTCGGCTCCGCCATCTGGTCATAGATGCGCTTCACCGCTAGGGCCATCTTGTAAGTGACCGTGCCGGCCACGATCATGACATCTGACTGGCGCGGCGAGAAACGCATCACTTCCGAACCGAAGCGTGCAATATCGAACCGGCTTGCGCCCACGGCCATCAATTCAATCGCACAGCAAGCCAGCCCCATCGGCATCGGCCAGAGAGAGTTTTTGCGGAACCAATTCAGCGCGGCATCGACGCGAGTGACGACGACTTCGCCCTCGATCTTCGAGTTGTAGCCGAACTCCGTTGTCGAAGCGGATTGTTGCATAGGCACGCTGGAATCTACACGGACTCCTACCGCGAGAACGCAACGTACCGCCCGTGTTTTTTGGCGGCAAGCCGTTTTGTGATTTTTTTCACAAAGTCGCTTTAGCGTAGCGGGCCAACGAAAGATGCCTTGCTAATGCGCCTCCCAATCGTCCACTTCCGCAGATGATCAGGGCGATCCGAGCAGTTGCAGCGCATGATTCTCGCGCCCCCTCTCCGCCGTCCGGAATTCCGCTGGCTTGCGCCCAAAACCAACTGTAAAACTATTGAAAGATTCGGGCAGTGCCCCGTCTTAGAAACCGTCATGCAATCGATTTTCAAGAGTCATCGGGCGTTCACTCTCGTTGAGATGCTGGTGGTAATTGCCATCATCGCCATCCTCGCGGCCATGCTGCTCCCTGCCCTCTCGAAGTCGAAGGGGAAGGCCCAGCGCATTAGTTGCGTGAGCAATATCAAGCAAACCGGCCTGGCCATCCTTCTTTGGGCACACGACCACGAAGGAAAGTACCCCTGGCTGGTCAAGACTGCGGACGGTGGATCGTATTCACTCGATAAGGCATGGCAACATTTCACCAACATTTCCGAGGAACTCGTTACCCCCAAGGTGTTGCATTGCCCGAGCGACAAAGCGCGCCAGACAGCGGAAACGTTCCATGGCCCGAATGGATTCACGACGCTGCAAAACACCGCCTTGAGTTACGCGGTCGGCACGGAGGCGAGCGAAGGCAACACATCCATGCATCTGGCGGTGGATCGGAACATCAGTGGCCGCGATGGCAAGAGTTGCACCCTGGCCGGCATCGCGGGTGCGTCCACGACGTTGAATCCATTCAATGGCGGCACTGGGTGGACGGCGGAGACGCATCCGACGGAGGGCAATATGGCGATGGTGGACGGCAGCGTCCAATTGTTCACCCAGTTTGCGTTGTTGGAGCATTTGCGGAACACCGGCGATACCAACTACAGCAACTGCATTCTCAAGCCTTAGCGTCCGCCTCACGCCGCGGCCCACTTTATCGCGGCGTAGCAGCGGGTTATTGTTCCTGAACCGCCACTGTGCTTTGCTTGCCCACGAATGAAAGCTTCCCGTTTCCGCGCGCGCATTCGTTGTTCAATTGCTTTTCTTCTTTTGCTGCTCCTGTTCGCGTTCAACTCATTCGCCGATTGGCGCGTGTTGACCGCGGGTGACCAGCGGCAGTCGCGCCCGCCAAAAAACATTTCCAGCGCTGTAACGATCAAGCCCGGAGACCGCTGGCCGGCGGACAACAGATTCCGCTGGCTCATCGGCGAGTTGGAGATTCCCGAAACGATCGGCAAGGAGTCTATGGTCGGGAAGATTGTCGGCCTCCAAATCAACGTCGGCGATGGCGGGGAGGTTTGGCTGGGCGATGAATTGCAGTGCCGGTTCGACAACGATCACCCGGCGCTCGTCCTGGTCGCGACAAATGCAGTGCCGGGCACGAAAGTGCGACTGGATGTGCAGGTGTATGGGAAGGTGCAGGGCGGCGACAAATTCGATCAGGCCAATTGGGTGGTCATCGAACCGAAGCGGGCCTTGCAGCCACTCGTGTTGAACGTCGATCCGAAGCGAGTGTTGGGGCGGGTGCCGAACGGAATCGTGGGATTGAGCCAGGGCGGCGGCGTGTCGGACTATGAGGACGCGACGGCCGAGAAACTCAAACAGGGAGGGTTCAAATGGTTCCGCATGGACAACGTGTTTACCGGCGTCCTGAAGAGGAACAAGGAGACGGGCGCGTTGACCAACGATTGGCGCGACTTCGACAAGCGCGTGGACTTCATCCGCAGGATTGGCGCCGACCCGATCATGTGCGTTTCGTACATGCCGCAAGTGCTTGATGCAGTGCCGAACAACGAGCGGCAGAGCGCACCAAAGGATTACGCGACGTGGGAGGAACTTTGTTTCCGCGCCGCTGAACGCAGTCTTGCTCGCGGCGCCCGCGTGCCGTTCTGGGAAGTGTGGAACGAAGTGAACACCGGCTGGCTGAAGCCCGGCCCGGACGACACCGGCACAGACGATTTCAAGAGACTTTACGAACGGGCCATCGGCAAGGAGCAAACGAACACGGCGACGATTCGGCGCTTTGAGGCTTATTGCAAACTCTACCGCGCCACCGCGCGCGGAGTGCGCCGCGCCGATCCCTCGGCGAAGATCGGCGGCCCGGCGCTGGCGAGCGGGCCAATGGAACGCTCCAAGGACTGCGGCCATTGCTCGAACGGCGAGGGCTTCGCGCGCGGACTGATGCTCTGGTGCGCGCAGGAAAAGTTGCCGCTGGATTTTGTGAGCTGGCACGAATACTTCCACCCGCCGGAAATAATCGTGAAAGAAGCGGAGGCATTCCGCACTTACCTCACAGAGTTCCCTGCGCTCCAGCGTTCGGTCGAGTCGTTCATGATTACCGAATGGAACGAAGCGTGGTGGCCGGATCGTCCGCAGGACCACGAAGTCGGTGCGGCGTGGTGTGCGAACTCAATCACGCGCGCTTTCATTCCGGCGCGCATCGACCGCCCGTGTTTCTTCTACGTCAAGCAGGGCGACATGAATTTCCGCGGCGACTACAGCCTGCTCATGCAAGCCAACGTGCCGAAGGCGAGCTACAACGTCGCCAAAATCTTCAACGGCCTGAGCGGCAACTGGATTTTAATCGGCACAACAAACGTTGGGAGGACGAGTTCCACGGGTCCGCAATTGACTTCAATGGATGGTGACATCTCTGCCGTCGCTGCGTGGGACGCCGAACGCACTCGCCTCGCCATTGTGCTCGTGAATTTCCGCGACCGCTATGCTTTGCGTCGCTCAGTGCGCGTTCAAGTTCACGAACTTCCGCCCGTGCTGCGCAATGGTGCTTGGGAGGAATGGACCATCGACGCCGCGCACAGCAACGTCTGGCACGACCGTGCCAAAGCGGAGCTGACGAAGACCCGGTCGGGCCACGTAAACGGGAATAGCTTTGCTTGGGAGAAAGTTTTGGGAGCGAACTCGGTGACGTTGCTTTCGATGACCAGAAGATGATTGCCGCATTGCTGAAAAGAAACGCAAAACTACAGCGGGCTGTCCGGAAACGGTGTCAGCCGCGCACGATAGAAACCCTAAGGAAACAGCACGGCATTCGTTTCCGTGAAACTCCCAATACCACCGGTGCCAGAAATAAAACCGGGGAGTAACGTCCATAGTTGCCGCCCGAGACATCACGGCGTTCTACGCGGTAATTATTTCCAGCGTCGGTGGTGAATTGTATGCGGACGTCATTGCCAATTTTTGCAACACCGATCAGTTTCAAACAGCCGCCGGACTCAAAAGCGCCGATGTCCCTGCCATCGCCGACAAGCGGTTCCACATGCCCGGCTCGAATCACCGGTCGAAAGCCACCTCGCTGATCCATGGCCAAACCGCCGCTATGACCGGCGTCAACGGCCGGACTGCCGGGCCGCAGAGGATGTGTCAACGTCTGGCCGCCATCGTTTTGTGTTAGACCCGAGAAGCGGCTCGAAATTAGTGACGTTGTTAACGATGATACCGCTCAGTTCGCGACGAGGCAGTTGGCTACGTTGGTGCGTGATGGTCATCAGGTTAGAGGTTTGGAACCACCCATATACGAAGCGCGGCTGGTAGAGTGAGGGCTGCTGCGTGGGAAAAGCATTGGGCGCCGATTTGGGTACGGTCATTGAAGTCACGGGTCACCCGTAGTTGATCCCTCGCGCAAAAGCTTCTGAGCACATTCGCCATCCCGTGTGTCGGATTCTGCATCGGTCGTCCATGATACGATGATGGAACACGCGGCAGACATCGAGTTGGTGCGCCAATACGTGGAGAACGCCTCGGAAGAAGCCTTCTCCACGCTGGTGAAACGCCACGTGGACCTTGTTTATTCGGCGGCCTTGCGGCGGGTGCGCGAACCGGACGCCGCGCAGGAAGTCACGCAGGCGACTTTTATTATCCTGATGCGCAAGGCGCGCAAGTTTAGCGAACGCACCATCGTTTCAGCCTGGCTGTATCGAACGGCGCGTTTTGCGGCCGCCGATTACCTGAAGATGCGTGCCCGGCGGCTCAAACACGAACAGGAGGCGGCGCGAATGGAACCCGAATCCAATGATGCGACCTGGGCCCAGATCGAACCGTTACTGGACGACGCGCTGGACAAACTCGGCGAAGCAGACCGCGCCGCAATCCTGCTGCGCTTTTTCGAGAACAAGAGTCTGCGCGAAGTCGGCCTGGCGCTCGGCGTGAACCAGGATTCCGCGCAAAAGCGGGTTACACGGGCGGTCGAACGTTTGCGAAAATGGTTTGCCGGCCAAGGGGTTGTGCTGTCGGCCAGCGCCTTTACTTCCTGGCCGGAGCACGTCGTTCAATCCGCTCCGCAGGCCGTGGGCGACACAGTTATCCAGTCTGCTTTTTCCACCTCAACACTTTCCGTCACAACCACATCACTGGTGAAAGGAACAATGAAAACGATCGCATGGATGAAAATGAAAATGGCGGCCACATGGCTTGTCGCGTTGCTGCTCGCGGGAGGCACCACGGTCATCATTGCCCAAAAGACGGGGCGCGGCGACGAAGCCGATCGTTCCACACCGGTGGGCGCGCTGCGTTACCTGGCTGACGCCTATCGGACATTCGATGGAGACAGGGTCGCGGATGCGTTCGACACGAATTCTGTGGCGAGACAGCAAGTGGTCCTGGCCATGGCCGGGGCAGTCAGCGCCGAAGGACGTTTACGCAGGACGATGGCGGCGAAGTTCAACGATCCTTCTGCAACAAACCAGCGTCCGGCCTTCATGATGAGTTTCGGCCAGCAACGACTCGACGAAGCGGAAGCTGAAGTGCAGGACGAGCATGCCACAGTAACAATTCCTGGTCGGAAAGAGCCGCTGCAACTCACACGATCAAATGGCATTTGGAGAATCACCGAAGCTGCGGCCAAAGGAGATGAGCGGACGATTCAAGGGATGAATGCGGCGGCTCGCGTGGCCATTGAATTGAACGGGGAGGTGCAGCAGGGAAAATATCAAAGCACCTCAGAAGTGATGGGCGCGTTGCGCCAAAAGATGATGCGCGCGATACAACCGTAAGCCCGCCGGGCTTGAGGCCGTCAAGCCGGCGTCGTCTCTGCCACGTCGCAAGGGTCGAGGGCGTTATTCAGCGCGTGCAGCGCCTCAAGCAGAATCTCCAATTCATGCTGAGTTTCTGGCAGCGGCACTTCCGCCAAGGCAGTGGTCGTTGTGGGCTCGCTCATTTGTTGTCCTTTGATTTTAAGCCGCACGGATGAGCACAACTGAATCGGTGACCGACCGCGTATCTGAATTACAAACGCGCAGTAGTGCCCGATTCGAGCTGTGGCCCATCCGTGATCAAGATGCGTATGCGACGCAACACCGCGCCGTCCGCGGAGGCACACACCTCGTCGCAAACTGACGCCTGCCAGGCGGGTGTGTTCCGCAACCACTGGCCCCCGTCGTCCGCCCGCCGGGCCGCCCCTCGCTGCCGTTGCATCGCGTTCACAAAAGATGGTCGGGACCTGAACACAACTTGAAGGTTCGCACTGCCCCCTTGCGCCTGACCGCGCGAGTCGAGTCGTTGATAAGATCCCGGTAAATTCATTCAGTGCTCCCAATTACTTTAGCGCCAGGGGTTGAACCGCGAGACTGCGCTGTAGCGGATGTTCGAAGTCCGTTCGCGGGCCGGACGCGCGATTGCTCTGCGAGCGGCTGCCCATCAAAAGAAAGAGAAGAATACTGATAAAAATAATCTCCAGCCAATACGCGCGCTTCTTCCGTCCTGGTGCCATTGTCATAGTTCCACTCCTTGATTGCGGAGAACCGGACCCTCACTGGAAATAAACCCGTGCTTGCCTAGCGGATTCTCGTCCTGGCTCGCCTCGCGACCGGACGGAGCAGTCTCTCTATGGTCCATCTCTCCTTGCGCCAACGCATAGCTATCCGTGCGCCAACCGCGACCGGAAATAGCGCTTGGCCGGAAAGTGCCAGTGGAGCGCAGTTTATAGTCTATGGTGGGGCAGCACCAACTCGCGCGCATTGCATCCGGCATGGAATGGCACCGTGCAGATTACATTTTGCAGGAACGCCACTTCTTCGTCCGAGGAACGATGCTCTGCCCCGCAAAAGGTGACAGACCCTTGAGAAATAGAACTGAGGAATGCCCTCATTGAAAAGATTGGACAGGCTGCCGCTTGGCACGGCAATCCCACTGGCAAAAGCGTCCCACGGTTGTTATTGGTCTCAGCGAATGAGCGCATTGAGCATCACGGGCCTTCGAAACGGATTGCAGGGACTGGGGGAGCTGGCGCTGCTCACACGTGAAGTTTTCGGCGCGGTCCTCGCAGGCCGAATCACCACTCGCGACTTTATTTATCAGCTCTATTTCATTGGCGTGAAGTCGCAGTCCGTGGTGTTCATCACCGGGGGGTTTACCGGCATGGTCTTGTGCGCACAGACTTACTTTCAGTTCCATAAAGTTCGCATGGAAACCGGCACCCTCGCGCTCGTGAGTGTGTCCATGTGCAGCGAATTGGGACCGGTGCTGACGGCGCTGATGGTTTCGGGCCGCGTGGGTGCTGCGCTGGCCGCCGAACTTGGCACGATGAAAGTCACCGAGCAAATCGACGCCCTGCGCACGCTCGCCACCCACCCCGTCGATTACCTCGTGGTTCCGCGCGTGCTCGCGACCACGATTGCGATGCCATTGCTGACGGCGGCATCAATTGCGATCGGCATCGGTGCCGCGTGGTTGTTGGGGGTTTACTTGCTCGACATCGAGCCGGTTTACGCCTGGGCCAACATGTTGCACTACACCTATCCCAGTCACGTGGCGACAGGCCTCATCAAATCCGTCGTGTTCGGCGCCATCATTGCGCTGATCAGTTGTTACAAAGGAATGACTTGCCGCGAGGGCGCCGTAGGCGTGGGCCAGGCGACCACGGAAGCGGTCGTCTATTCCTCCATCACGGTGCTTATCAGCAATTTCTTCCTGACCATGTTCCTCAACCACGTGTTGCAACCGGGATGATCGAAGCGCGGAATCTTAAAAAGAGTTTCGGCCCGCAACGCGTCCTGGAGGGCGTGAACCTGCGCATCAGCGAAGGCGAATCAGTCGTAATTCTCGGCCGCAGCGGTGGCGGCAAAAGCATCTTGCTCAAGCACCTGGTTGGACTCATCCAGCCGGATGAGGGCGAAGTGATCATCGATGGCGAGAACATCGTGGGCATGAACGAGCGGCGCCTCCTCGATGTCCGGCACAAATTCGGCATGCTCTTCCAAAGCGCAGCGCTGTTCGATTCGATGACGGTGGCGGAGAACGTAGGCTTTGCGTTACGGCGCGAGAAGAACCTGACGCCCGCAGAACTGAATCGCCGCGTCTCCGAAGCGCTCGAAACGGTGGACCTGCCCGGCACCGAGGCGAAAAAGCCATCCGAGCTTTCCGGCGGCATGCGCAAACGGGTCGGACTCGCGCGCGCCATTGTTTATCGTCCGGAAATTGTGTTGTACGATGAGCCCACCACCGGGCTGGATCCGATCGTGGCCGACAGCATCGATCAACTGATCGTCCGGATTCGGGATCGATTGAATGTGACGAGCGTGGTGGTGACCCACGACATGCGCAGCGCCCGGCGCGTCGGGCAGCGCATCGTGATGCTGCATCAGGGAAAGATTTACGCGGAAGGAACGCCGGACGAGATTTTCAGTTCCAGCGATCCTGTCGTGTACCGGTTTGTGAATGGAATTGCGGACAAAGACGGAGACTGACATGAGTGAAAAACGTTACGCGGGAAAAGTGGGGTTGTTTGTGTTCATTGGCATCGTGCTGGTCGGGGCGCTCATGCTGAATTTCAGCCGCGGCATCGGAATGTTTAAGCCGAAGTACGAGTTGACGATGCGCGTACGCAGCGTGGCGGGGCTGAAAGAACGATCGCCAGTGCTGCTCTCCGGCGTGCAAATCGGAAACGTCACATCTGTGAATCTCGACCGCACTAACAAGGGCGCGGTCGTCCGCCTGACAATCCTCAAGCAATTTCCCCTGCATGGCGACGCGCGATTTGTCATCGAGCAGCAGGGAGTGCTGGGCGATCAATTCGTGACCATCTATCCCGGCACCGGCGATACGCGCGACCTGAAGGACGGCGACGTGGTGTTCGCGGATGACCCGTTCAATTTGCAGGACGTCGCGCGCTCGACCACGGACTTGCTCAAGCGTTTCGATCAACTCGGCGCCACGGTGGGGGATGCCATCGAACGAGTGAACAAGCAGGTCCTTGATCCAACGACCTTGTCAAACCTGTCGATGACCATAGCGAATTTCCGTGACGTGTCTGATCGGACCATGGGTGTGGTGGAAAACGTGGGAAACATTGTCACCAACAACGCGCCCGTCTTCGCCCTCGCGTTGAGCAATCTCAACACATTCTCAAGAACTCTCGAAAAAGTGGCGATGGAAGTGGATGAAGCGATCTTGACCAATCGTGTCGAGCTTCATCAATCGATGAAGAATCTCCGCGATGCCACCGAGTCGCTCAAACAAATGACGGCGGAAATGCAATCTGGCAGGGGACTCGTGGGCGGACTGCTCAAGGACGAGGATTTGCGTGCGCAACTCACGCTCACCGTCAGCAACCTTTCCGTGCTGAGCAGCAATCTCAATTCCCGCGGCCTCTGGTCCGTTCTTTGGAAACCGAAACAACCGAAGAATGCTCCGTCGCCCGCGCGAGGGAAGTCCAACTGAATGAAATCCCCGCTCTGGGCCATTCGAATTCTGTTCCTCAGCTTGTGCGTCGTTGCGGGTTACGCCGTCAGCCAAAAGTATCCGGAACTGGTCAATGGCCGGGAGTATGGGATCGCGATCGGGTTCGGGCTGGGCGGATTGCTCATCGCCATCGATGAGATGCTCAAGGGGTTTTCGCTCCGCGCGTTTTCATCCGTCACCTTCGGCCTGCTGCTGGGGAGCTTCATCGCGTGGCTGATCGATACATCGCAACTGTTCGAGGCCACCAGTCCCAACACGCGCTGGGTCATTCGGCTCGGTCTGTTCCTTGGGTTCGGATACATCGGAATTATTCTCGCGATGCGCAGCAACAAGGAGGATTTCTCGCTCATCATTCCGTATGTGCGTTTTGCCGCGCAAAACAAACCCGAGAACCCCCTGCTGCTCGACACCAGCGCCATCATCGATGGCCGCGTGGTGGATTTGATTGAATCACATGTGATCGAAGGGCTTGTCGTCGTGCCGCGCTTTGTATTGAAGGAACTGCAATTCATCGCTGATTCTCCCGACCTCGGCCGCCGCGCGCGTGGACGGCGAGGATTGGAAATGCTGAACCGCATCCAACAGCACACCAAAAACGAAGTCAAAATTCACGAAAGCGATTTCCCGGAAGAAACGGAAGTGGACGCTAAACTCGTCCGCCTGACCAAGGCGGTGAACGGCAAATTGTTCACCACTGATTTCAATCTCACCCGCGTCGCGGAATTGCAGTCCGTCCCGTGCGTCAACGTCAGCGAGATAGCGGCGAAAATGAAACCCGTCGTTCTTCCCGGCGAAGTACTGCACCTCCGCATTGCGCGCGAAGGAAAGGACAAGGGCCAGGGATTGGCTTATCTCAGCGATGGCACGATGGTTGTCGTGAATCACGCCCAGCACCTCGTGGGGCAGACCGCCCACGTGCAGGTCGCGAACCTTTTGCAGACAGGCGCGGGCGTCATCATCTTCGCGGACGTGAAGCAGCCGGAAACAGCAGCCGCGTGATTCATCGACAACCCGGTTGCGCTGCATCGCGAACGAGAGCAATGTTCTCGCAACGAAAGGCAACTCATGGAACTCGTCACCGTATTTCGCACCTTCAATCCCGGGGAAGCAGAGTTGATTCGTTCGCGCCTCGATGCCGCTGAATTCGATGTTACACTCACGCACAGCCTCGCGTCGTTAAGCCTCGAAGGTTACGCGCTCGCCGCCGGGGGCATTCTCGTTCAGGTGCCCGACACCGAAGCGCAGGACGCGAAAGACCTGCTCGCTGCGCGGGATTAACGTGCCCAAGTAGGGTGTCGGTGTCCTCACCGCGCCGGATCGCGGCTCGAAATACAGTTGCGCTGCCGCTTCCGCACTGAATCATTCTCGCGATGTCGCGAAAGTCTTCCTTTTTCAAACTGCAAAGAGATCTTGGCCCCGGCGAACTGAGGCTTGAAGAGCTGTTTCGCCAGGAATATGCCGGTGATAAGTGGTTTGCTTCGCATTTGCCCGAAGCCGTCGCGCTCCCCCGCAATACCGAATCCGTCTCAACAATATTGCGCTTCGCGAACGAGAACCGAATTCCCGTCACGCCGCGCGGGGCCGGCTATGGCTACGTAGGCGGCTGCGTTCCGGTGCGCGGCGGGATTGTGCTCTCGCTCGAGAAATTCAGGCGCATTCGAGAGATCAGCGGAGATGATTTCGTTGCCGTGGTCCAATCCAACGTTCGCACGAAGGAATTGCAGGACGCGGTCGAAGCCCAGGGTCTGTTTTATCCGCCCGACCCAGCCAGCCGCGCCGAGTGCAGCATCGGCGGAAATATTGCGACGAATGCCGGCGGCCCGCGCTGTCTGAAGTACGGGGTGACGCGCGATTATGTGCTCGGGCTCGAAGTGGTTTTGGCTGACGGCACTGTGACCCGCCTCGGGAGCCGCACGCACAAGAACAAAACGGGGTTCGAACTCGCGCGGCTGTTTGTCGGTTCGGAAGGAATGCTTGGCATCGTGACCGAAGCGACATTGAAATTGTTGCCGCTGCCCCCGGATCGCGCGTGCCTCACTGTTGGCTTTGCGACGATGAAGAGCGCGACGGATGCGATTCGAAGAATTTTCGCCGCCGGTTTCCTGCCCTGCGCGTTGGAACTCGCCGACGCGTTCACGCTGGCCGCGGCGCACAAACGCACGGGAAGCAAGCGGCTGATCGGCTGCAATGCGTTGATCATTGTGGAACTGGATGGGCAGCGCGATTCCGTGCGCAACGAAATCTTCGTGTTGGAG
>Ga0190265_10000301_pt1 | contig 39699 bp, 37 predicted proteins | sample Popmic124T_FD_133135 | JGI IMG/M metagenome (GOLD analysis project Ga0190265, IMG submission 133135) | Populus adjacent soil microbial communities from riparian zone of Indian Creek, Utah, USA - 124 T | ecosystem: Environmental > Terrestrial > Soil > Riparian zone | place: USA: Utah | collected... | reverse complement strand
GAACCGCGACATTTCTCCGCGCCGTGTGGGTAAATCCCCGGCGGGATGGCGCACGAGACGCGGCGGGAGTTCCTCGAGCGGACGGCGTACACGGCCGGCATGGCCGGGCTGGCGACAGCCCTGCCGGCTGGCACGATCCTGGCTGAGGCGGCCGACGCGGCGGCGCGCAGTTCCGGGCTCCCCTCACCGCGGAACCTCCCGATCGACCACTTCGTGGTGCTGATGATGGAGAACCGCTCGTTCGATCACTACTTCGGGTGGGTCCCGGGGGCGGACGCGGTTCAGGACCAGAGCTACACGGATCCGTCCGGAGCGTCCGTGCCGACACGCCACTTCTCCACCCTCGGAAGCGGCGGGATGGAGTACAAGGGCTGCGGCCACCCGGACCCGGGCCACGGCTGGGAGTCAGGACGCGCGCAGCTGCTCGGCGGCTTCCTCGCGGACGGCTCGGGCAACGACGAGTTCGCGCTCACCTACTTCAACAGCGGCGAGCTCGGCTTCATCCACGAGGCGGCGCGGAACTACACGCTCTACGACCGCTTCTTCTGCTCTCTGCTCGCCTCGACGTGGCCGAACCGCTACTACAAGTGGTCGGCCCAGTCCGGTGGCCTCAAGAACAACGATCCGCCAGCCGGGACGCTCGGCAACCAGTGGGAGACGATCTTCGATCGAGGACTCGCCCACGGCCTGAGCGCGCGCTACTACGCCTCCGACCTGCCCTTCTCCGCTGTGTGGGGCGCGCGCGGCGCCACCTGGACCAACCCCATCACCCGCTACTACGCCGACTGCGCGGCCGGGACGCTCCCGAACATCTCCTTCGTGGACCCGCCGTTCCGCGACGGGGGTGGCGGCGACGGCCTGTCGGCCGACGAGCACCCGCTGGGCGACGTGCGGCTCGGACAGGCGTTCATGGCCGACGCGGTGAACGCGTTCGTGAGGTCGCCCTGCTACCGGCGCGGGGCGCTGTTCGTGCTGTATGACGAGTGGGGCGGCTTCTTCGACCACGTGACGCCGCCTCACGTGGCCGATGACCGCGCGAGCGCGAACCTGTATGAGGACTTTGGCCAGATGGGCTTCCGGATCCCGGCGCTGGCGGTCTCGCCCTACGCGCGCGGCCGCCGGAATCGCACTGAGTTCCGCGTGGACCACGGGCTATACGGGCACGAGTCCGTGCTCAAGCTGATCTCGTACCGCTTCGGGCTCGGCGACCTGACGCTACGGCAGGCTCAGGCCCGCAACATCGGCTTGAGCTTCGACTGGGAACACGCCGACTTCGACCAGCCCGCGCTCCCGGACCCGCCCGAGGTGGCCACCGCGCCATGCGCGCTCGGCGGCGGTGACGTCCTCGACAGCCAGGCCGCACACGCCGGCGATCTGGTCGCGCTGGAGCAGCTCGCGGACCGCTTCGGCGTGCCCAGCTACGAGGGCAAGCTCGGCGACATCTTCACGCTGCCGGACTCGATTCAGCGGGCCGTGCTGGCCCGGACCTAGCCGCCGGGCAGCGACGCGCGCGCCGCTAGGCTGCGCGCGATGGAGACGAGGCTGCTCATACGCGGCGAGCAGGTGGCGGGCGAGGGCGACGCCCTCGCTGTCGAGAACCCGGCCACCGAGGAGACGCTCGCCTCCGTCGGTGTGCCGTCGGCGGGGCAGCTCGATGCCGCCGTGGTGGCCGCCAACGATGCGTTCGCGGGCTGGGCCTCCACTCCGGCGGTCGAGCGCGCGGAACTCCTGCACGAGGTGGCCATCCGCCTGCGCGCCCGCACGGACGAGCTCGCGCGGGTGATGACCCTCGAAGGCGGCAAGCCGCTGATCGAGAACTCGGACGAGGTCGGCTGGACGGCGTCGGCGTTCGACTACTACGCCGAGATGGGCCGCAACTTCGCCGGCCGTGTGATCCCATCGATCGAGTCCACGCAGCTCGCGCTGGTGGTGAAGGAGCCGATCGGCGCCTGGGGCTGCATCGTGCCGTGGAACTACCCGCTGCTGCTGCTCGCGTGGAAGCTGGCGCCCGCCATCGCCGCCGGGAACACCGTGGTGGCGAAGCCGTCGGAGCTCACGCCGCTCTCGACGCTCATGCTCGCCCCCTGCTTCGACCACCTGCCGCCCGGCGTGGTGAACATTGTGGCGGGCGCCGGCGACGTGGGTTCGGCGATCGTGAACGACGAGCGGATCGCCGGCGTGGCCTTCACGGGATCGGTCGAGACGGGCAAGAGCGTGGCTGCCGCGTGCGCCACGCGTGTTGCCCGGATGAACCTGGAGATGGGCGGCAAGGACCCGTTCATCGTCTGCGCCGACGTGGCCGCGGACGTGGGCGTGGCCGCCAAGGGCGGCGCCTGGGCGGCCTACCTGAACGCCGGGCAGGTGTGCACCTCGGCGGAGCGCTTCTACGTGGCGCGCGAGGTGTACGACGACTTCGTGAGCGCGTTCGTGGACTACACGAACTCGCTGCGCGTGGGAGATCCGCTCGACGCCTCCACGGACGTCGGACCGATGGTGTCGGCCCCGCAGCGCGCGAAGGTGGAGGCGCAGCTCGAGGCGGCGGTGTCGGCCGGCGCGACGCTCGTGGTGGGCGGGGACCGCGCCGGGCAGGAGCGCGGCCACTTCCTCTCCCCCGCGGTCGTGACCGGCGCGCCGGACACCACCGAGCTGCTGCGCGAGGAGACCTTCGGGCCGGTGGCGCCGATCGTGCCCGTGGACTCGCTCGACGAGGCGATCAATTTGGCGAACTCAACCCGCTTCGGGCTCGGCGCGAACGTCTACACGCGCGACCTCGAGACGGCGGTGCGCTGCATGCGGGAGATCCGTGCCGGCACCGTCTGGATAAACGATCCGCTCACCGACAACGACGCCGGGCCGTTCGGCGGCATGAAGCAATCGGGCTTCGGCCGCGAGCTCGGGCAGGAGGGGCTCGAGGCCTTCCAGGACACGAAGCACGTCCACATCGAGACGAAGATCGCGCCGAAGGAGTGGTGGTATCCGTACGGGCAGGGCGGCTAGCCCGCGCCCGTCGCCCTAGCGAGCGCCAGGGAGAACGCGGTGTCCTCCCCGAGCTGGAGGTCGCTGCCGCCGCGTAGCTCGACCTCGAGATCGGCGAACACGCACAGCGCCCGCTCGAGCGTGGCCACGTCGGCCTTCTTCGCCCGCGCGATCACCTTCTTGCTGGCCCACGGTGGGCCCTTCAGAGCCGCCGCGACCTGGGCGTCCGGCATTCCCGCTCCGAGCAGGGCGGCTGCCTGATGGACCTCGCGGAGCCTGCGCACGATCGGCCAGACGAGCTTGCTGGGACGCTCGCCGTGCTCGTCGAGCTGCTCGGCCAGCACGAGGGTCCCGCGCAGGTCGCCGGCCACGAGCGCATCGGCGAGGTCGTAGGCGCCCGGCGCGGTGTCCGTGGCGGCCAGCTGCTCCACGTCCGCGGTCGTCACGTTCGTGGACGGATGCAGGGCGAGGGCGATCTTCTCGAGCTCCCGCGAAAGGCGCTGCTGGCTCGTGCCCACGCGTGCGACGAGCTCCTTCGCCGCCTCCTGGTCGAGCTGCAGGCCGAGCTCACGAGCGTGTCCCACGCACCACTTCGGCAGCTCCCACGGCTTGGGGGCGGTGTACTCGCGGACCTCACCCCCGGCCTTTTCGGTTGCCTTCGAGAGTGATTTGGGTGCCTTACCGCGGGCGATGAGGACGAGCACGGTCTCGGGCGGCAGCTCCGTGAGCGCTTTTTCGAGCGGGCCGAGCTCCGCGGCCTTCCAGGCGCAGACGTCCTCAACGAGCAGGTAGCGGGTGGCGGTCTCGAAGCTCAGCATCGCGAGCGAGGCGGCCACCTCCCCGGGCTCGCACTGGCGGGCGTCGAACGTCTCGAGCCCACCCGGCCCCCGCTCGTCCTCGGCCCTGCGGCGCACACGCGCGCGCCAGGCGTCGATCTTGGCGTCGTCGTCTCCGCAGACGAGGTAGGCGGGCTTCAGCGCAGCCACGCCGCCAGTTTACGAACCGCGCGGGCGGTGCCACGCGAAGCTCGCGGCCGCTGCCACGAGTTTCGTCTCACAGTGCGACCAAACTCGTGGCACCCACGGGTCAGCGCTCGGTTGTGATCGCCATGTGCCCGTCTCGTACGGTGAGCGTCACAGTCCCGTCACGGTCGGTGCGGTAGACGTGCGGGACCGCTGCGCGGAGGGCCGCGAGCGTTTCGGGCGTCGGGTGGCCGTAGGAGTTGCCGGCGCCGACCTCGATCGCCGCGAGCCGCGGGCGCAGGCGCTCCAGCACTTCGGGCAGACCTTGGTCAGCGCTGCCGTGGTGGGACACCTTCATCGCCTCCACCGGCCGCAACGCCAGCGGAAGGATGGCGTCGCTCTCAGCATCTGCGCTGAGCCACAGGTCGAAATCGCCCACGCTGACGATCGCGGCGACCCCGCGCGGATTTGGATCCTGGGGCCGCGGGGTGCCCGGCGGCAGTGGCGCCGGGGACAGGACCTCGATGTCGAGCCGGCCGACCCGCAGGTGCTGGCCCGCCTGGGCCCGAAGCCGGCGGATCCCGTGAGCGTCCGCGCCGGCGAGCAGGCGCCTGAAGTCGCGATCCTTCGTGCCATCGGAATTCTCGAGCAGCAGCGAGGTGGGGATGCGCTCGACTACCTCGGCGAGCCCGCCCTGGTGATCGCGCGACTGGTGGGTGGCGACCATGAGGTCGAGCCGCCGCACGCCGGCGGCGTGCAGGTGGCGGTACACGCGCGCCTCTGGTGGGCCGCCGTCGAACAGGGCGGCGGCGCCCGCGCCGTCCTGGATCAGGGTGGCGTCGCCCTGGCCGATGTCCAGGAAGCGGACGGTGAGGGCGTCGGGCGGCGCCGGCGGTGCGAGCACAGCTGCTGCGGCCAGCATGAGCAGAGCCGTGACGAGCGCGGAGACGGCGGCGCGCAGGGAGCGCGGGCTTCGTCGCCAGGAGGCGGCGAGCTCGAGGGCACCGGAGCGGGCGCGGCGCGGTGGCCGGATCGAGATCAGCCTTGGCGCGTAGAGGAGTGCTGTTATTGCCGCGTAGGCGGCAAGGACTGAGGCCGGCGAGTGCAGCGGCAGCCGGAGGCTTCCGCCAGGAAGGGTCGCGCAGCGCTCGGCGAGAGCGTCGAGGTAGGCGATGGGCACGCGCGTGAGCGGGCCGAGCAGCTCTGCGAGCTCTTCGGCTGCCGGCACCACCGGGCTGGCGACGCCGAGAGCCGCCTTCACCATCCCGAGCCACATGGCGGGCGCGACCGCCGGAAGCGCAAGCAGGTTGGCCGCCAGCCCTGCGAGCGGCACCGAGCCGAAGTGGTAGGCGAGCAGCGGCGCGGTGGCCAGCGTCGCCGCGACCGTGATCGCCACTCCCTCGCAGAGTCCGTCGCGCAGGGCATGCGGCAACGCGGCGTGCCGCTGTGGCGACAGCTCTTCGGCCATTCGCCGCAGCCACGCAGCCAGCGGGCGGCCCGCCATCAGAATCCCCGCGACCGCGACGAACGACAGCTGCCAGCCTGGCTCGCCGCAGGCACGCGGGTTCATGGCGAGCGTGACGGCGGCCGCGAGCAGCAGCGCATACCAGCGCGACGACGGTCGCGAGAGCGTCATCGCCGCGATGCCCGCCGCACCCATCACGCCCGCCCGCTGCAGCGATGGCCCGGCGCCAGCCAGCGGCACGTACAGGGCCACGAGGCACAGCAGCGCAAGCCCCCGACCGCGTGGGCCCAGCCCGGCGGCCACCAGCATCGGCAGCGCGAGCGCCATCAGCAGCATCACGTTCTGCCCGCTCACCGCCAGCAGGTGAGAGAGACCGGCGTCGCGCCAGTCATCGCGGGTTGAGGTGTCGATCTCCTCGTCCTCGCCGAGCACCATCCCGAGTACGAGCGCGGCTTCCGCCTCCGGCAGTCCGGCGGCAACCGCGGTCTCGGCACGGCGGCGCAGACTGTCGAGCGCACCCGCGATGCCGCCCCGCCGCGCGCCGCTGAGCCGGACGCGCTCGACGAGCAGCTCAGCCGCGATGCCGCGCCGGCGCAGGTGGGCGGCGAAGTCGAAGCTCGCATCCGGGTTGGTCGCGGGTCGGCGCAAGCGGCCGGCGAGCGAGAGGTCGTCGCCGATCGCCGCCCGTCCGGGAAGCGCGCTCCCGCCGCGGCCGTCGAAGCGCAGCAGCACGTGGGTGCCTACGAGCGCGCCGCTGGCGATGCGGGCCTCGGCCGAGGCTCCGAACGCCGAGGGCCGCGCACGCGTGAGGACGTGGGCGCGGACCGAGACCGACCGACCGTCCCCGACGCGGGTCGATGCATGGTCGAGCGCATCGAGGCGAGCGGCCCCGGCCGCGCTCCCTGCGATCAGCATGGCGGCGGCGATGACAGCGAGCACGGGCGCGCGGGCGCACGCCAGACAGGCGAGCATGATGGCCGCCGCAGCGAGGCTGAGCGGCGCCTCGAGCTGCGCGAGCGCGAGCCCGGCGGCGAGCGCGCCGACCGAGACATGCCACGGCCGACCGGCAAGTCGGCTCACAACTGCAGCGCTTCGCGAAGCGTGGCGAGCCTCTTCTCGCCGATGCCGTCGACCTGCGCCAGCTCTGCGAGCGAGCGGAAGCCGCCGTGCGCGTCGCGGTACTCGATGATGCGCTGGGCCAGCGTCGGCCCGATGCCGTCCACGCCGTCGAGCTGCTCCACCGTGGCCGTCGAGAGGTGGATGCCCGTGGCGGCGCCTCCGCTGGCCGAGGAGCCGCCGCCGGGGGGCCCGGTGGCGGCGCCCGCGCGCGGCACAACGATCTGCTGCCCGTCGGCGAGCCGCGCTGCGAGGTTCACCGCCGTGAGGTCGGCTCGCGGCGCCGGTCCGCCCGCCCGCTCGAGCGCGTCCGCGACGCGGGAGCCCGCGGAGATCGTCATCAACCCGGGGCGGCGCACCGCGCCCGCCACGTGCACGTAGATGCGCGCGGCACGGTCTTCGCCCTGGGATGACAGCCGCACGGGCGCGGGAGGCGCCGGGTCGCTCCCTCCGAGCAGTCGTGCGCCGGCCACCACCGCCAGCACAGCGGCGAGCGCCCAGACAACAACGGTCGAACGCAAGCTCTCCGGCACCTGCCGAAGGTACGAACCGCCGCTCTACGCGGGGGTGATCAGGGTGACAAGGCTGTGAATCTTCAGCGGACCCGGAAGCCGCTCAGGCCCTCCGGCTCCTCGCTGGTCTCGTCGACAGAATCCACGTCGGCGCTGCGCGGGCCGTGGCGGCAGAACTCAACCAGCGCGGCCACGGCGTCCGGGTCTCCCTCGAAGACCGCCTCAACGGCCCCGTCCGGCCGGTTCGTGATCCAGCCGGCCACACCGCGGGTCTCGGCGTGGCGGCGAGCGCTGTCCCGGAAGAAGACGCCCTGGACGTTCCCGTGCACGACGACGCGGCGGCGGACCGGCTCACTCATAGAATCGTGGACGCATTGGAGGGACGTGAGGAAACAGAGACCGCCTGGGGCGTGGACTCGGAGTATGGACGCCTGCTCGACGTGCTGCTCTGCCCGCCGGACAACTTCCACTGGCTTCCGGCGAGTGCGATCGCGCGGGCGACGCTCGAGAGCGGCGTCAGCTTCAGCCGCGAGGACGCCCAGCGCCAGCACGCCGAGATGGTGAGCGTGTACGAGGAGGCGGGCGTGCGGGTGCACCGGCTCGAGCCGGACCCGAGCCTCCCCTACCAGGTGTTCGCGCGCGACTCGAGCATCAACGTCCCCCAGGGCCCGATCGTGACCCAGTGCCACCAGTGGTGGCGGCGCGGCGAGTACGCGCCCGTGATCCGCTTCTACGAGCAGGCCGGGATCCCGATCCACCGGATGATCACCGCCGCGGCACTCGAGGGCGGCGACTTCATGATCGTCGAGCCTGGCGTGGCGGTGATCGGGAACGGCGAGGAGCGCACGCAGGAGCCAGCCGCCAGGCAGCTCGCCGGCTGGCTCGAGGCCGACGGCTGGGAGGTCCGTATCGAGCGCATCCCGCCGCACTTCCTCCACATCGACGTGCTCGCGGCCATGCTCGGCGAGAAGCTGGCCGCCGTGTGCGTCGAGCAGGTGGGCACCGGCTTCGTGCGCTGGCTCGAGGGCAAGGGCGTCGAGATCGTGCCGGTGACGCTCGCCGACGCGCTGAAGCTCGGCGTGAACGGAGTGTGCCTCGGGGGCGACCGCGTGCTCACGAGCGCGGAGTCGAAGGACCTGAACGAGCGCCTGCGTGCGCTCGGCCTGACCGTGTACGACCCCGAGCTCGCGGCCTTCACGCTCGGCGGCGGCGGCGCTCACTGCCTGATGCAGGCGCTCCGCCGCGAGCGCGTGGCAGGCTGACCCGAGCTACGTCTCGAGCGCCACCCGCAGCGTCTTCAGCTCGCGGTCGCTGGCGCCGCGCAGGCTGCCGCCGTGGGCGATCGTCTGCTCGATGTAGTCGAGCGTCTCGGCGGTCAGGCGCTCACCCGGCAGCACGTTCGGGATGCCGGGCGGGTAGGCCGCGAGCGACTCGGACGCCACGCGACCGACGGCCTCACGGGCCAGCACGATCTCCTGCGGCCCCAGGAACGCCTCGCGCGGCGTCATGACGAGCTCGCCCCACGGCGGGGGCGGCGCGAATTGCACGTCCTCCGCCGACTGCGGCGTTGCGCTCACGGTCTCCACGACCTGGCGCAGCGCCTCGAGGAGCCGCTCGCTTGCCGCTCCGGCCTCCTCGCCCATCCCGTACACGGCGACCATCACGTTCTCCCCCGCCAGCTCCATCAGCACGTCGTGCTCCTCGCGCAGCAGGCGCGAGAGCTCGTACCCGCTCGCGCGCGTGCCGCGCACGTCGATCGCAAGTCGAAGCGGGTCGTAGTCGAACACTCCAGGCGCCCCGGCGAGGCGCTCGTCGAGCACGTCGAGGCCCGGGATCTCGCGCACCGCGTCACGCGTCCGGACGAGGGCACTCAGCGTCTCGTCGAGCAGTTCGCGACCGTGGGTGGCGGCGCTCCGGCGCGCGGCGTCGAGTGAGGCGAACAGGAGTCCGTTCGGGCTCGTGGACTCCACGAGCGTCACGCAGCGGTCGACAACGCCCTCCGAGATCAGGTCGCCGTGGCCCAGGTGGATCATCGCCGACTGGGTCAGGCTGCCGACGATCTTGTGCGTGCTCGAGATCACCAGGTCGGCGCCGAGGCTCAGCGCATGTGCGGGCAGGTCCTCGTGGAACGGTAGGTGCGCCCCCCACGCCTCGTCCACGATCAGCGGCACGCCGTGCCGGTGCGCGACCTCCACCAGCCCGGCAACGTCTGCCACCGCCCCGAAGTAGGTGGGCGAGACCACCGTGGCGCCCGCCGCATCCGGAGTCTCCCGTAGCGCCTCGTCGAGCGCCTCCGGCGTCATGCAGTGAGCGATGTGCAGCTCGGGGTCGAGCTCCGGCGCCACGAACGTCGGCCGCAGACCCGACATGACAAGCGCGTCGATCGTGCTCGAGTGCGCGTTGCGTTGCGTGACCACTCGCTGCCCGCTGTGGCCCAGGGCCAGCAGCGCCACGTGGTTGCCCTGCGAAGCGCCGTTCACGAGCCACCAGGTCCGGCTCGCGCCCCAGGCCTCGGCGGCCAGTGCCTGTGCGGCGGCGAAGGGCGTTGGCTCATCGCCCACGTCGATGCCGTAGGTGAGCGCGGGGATGTCGAGCTGGAGCGCGCCCTCCCCCAGTGCCTCGATCAGGCCCGGGTCGGCGCCGATCCCGCCCTTGTGCCCGGGCACGTGAAAGCGGCCGGGGTTGCGCGCGGCGTAGGCGCGCAGGGCGTCGAGATAGGGGGTGTCGGACTGGCCGGCCACGAAGCGGCGAGTCTAGGTGAGCGACTCGCCGAGCACGGCTGCGACAGCGGCCGCCGGGTCGGCCACGGCGACCACGCCCTCGATGTCCCACGAGTCGAGTCCCACGACCAGCTTGCCCACCTTCAGCGCGAGCGCGATCTCGGACAGCGTGCCGTAGCCGCCGCCCACCGCGATTAGCGCATCCGCCGCACGCACGACGAGGGCGTTGCGCGCCTCGCCGAGCCCGGTCGGAACCGCGGTGTCCACGAACGGGTTCGCGGCCGCCCGATCGGTGCCCGGCAGGATGCCGACGGTGTGCCCTCCGGCCCCCTTTGCGCCGCGACAGGCCGCCTCCATCACACCACCGAGCCCGCCGCACACCACGACCGCTCCGTGCGCCGCCAGCTCCCTTCTCACCGCCTCGGCGACCGGCGAATCCCCCTCGCCCGAGCCGACAACCGCGATGTGGGGCGTCAGGGCCGAGGTTCGTCCGCGACCGTGGGGGCCTGGTCGGCGGGAGGCGGCGAGGAGGGCCGCTCAGGCGCGGCAGCCGGGCGCCGCGGCTCCACCGCGATCGCGATCCGAGCCGTCGAGAGGATGGCTCCCGCGAGCATCAGCGCTGCCCCGGCCAGGCCCAGCCAGAGGCCGGTCTCGACATCGCGCTCGATGCCGGCGGGCGGGTGGTTGATCAGCTGGCTGAGCACCACCACGAGCGCGATCACGCCGATCACCAGCGGCGTGCCCGACCGCAGCGGCGTCCTCAGCAGGCCAAGCGCCGCGGCGAGGACCCCGAGGGTGGCGAGTGCGAGCACCACGAGCAACAGGTCGAGGAACTCGAAGCTGTTGAAGCCGGACAGCTCGCCGTACCAGTCGAGCCCGAGGCTCACAATCAGCAGCACGGCGCCGACCGCCGCTATCAGCGGTCCGATCGGTATCTGGGTCTCCCTGGGACGGTTCATCGGATCACGAAGTTCACGAGCTTGCCGGGCACCACAACAGTCTTCACGATTTCCTTCCCGTTCAAACGCGCGCTCAGCTTGTCCGAGCCGCGCGCCAGCTCCTCGAGCTGCTCGCTGCTGGCCGAGGCGGGCGCCGGCAGGCGGTCGATCAGCTTGCCGTTCACCTGCACCACGAGCTGAATCTCGTCGCGCTCGAGCAGCGCCGGATCCGCCTCCGGCCACGGCTCCTCCCAGACGCGCCGGCCGGTCATCATCTCGAACACCTCCGACCCGAGGTGCGGGGCGAACGGGAAGATCAACGAGGCCGCCGTGGCGACCGCGAAGCGAACGTCGCCGGGCGGCGCGGACTCGCGCTGCTTGTAGATCTCGTTCGTGAGCTCCATCACCGCGGCGATCGCCGTGTTGAAGCCGAAGTTGGTCTGCATGTCGTGGGTGACCTTGTCGATCGCCCAGTGCGCCTTGCGGAGCAGCTCGCCGGTCTCGCCGGGCGCGTCGCCCTCCGGTGCCTCGACGGCGGCCGTCCACAGCCGCGACAGGAAGCGGTGCACGCCGGCCACCCCGGAGTCCTGCCAGTCGGCGTCGAGCGAGGGCGGCCCGATGAAGAGGATGTAACAGCGCGCCGTGTCCGCGCCGAAGCGCTGCACGTAGTCCTCGGGCGCCACGACGTTGCCCTTCGACTTCGACATCTTCGCGCCGTCGCGGGTGATCATGCCCTGGGTGAAGAGCTTGGCGAACGGCTCCTGCACGCCCAAGAGGTCCATGTCCGCGAGCGCCTTTACGAAGAAGCGCGCGTACATCAGATGCAGGATCGCGTGCTCGATGCCGCCGATGTACTGATTGACCGGCATCCACGTGTCCACCGCCTCGCGACTCCACGGCGCCTCGCCATTGCCGGGGTCGCAGTAGCGCAGGAAGTACCAGGCCGAGTCGACGAACGTGTCCATCGTGTCGGTCTCACGCCGGGCCGGCCCGCCGCACTGCGGGCAGGTTGTGTTCAGCCACTCGGTGGCGGTCGCCAGCGGCGGCTGGCCCTTCGGCTTGTAGTCCTCGACATCCGGCAGCTCCACCGGCAGCTGGTCGTCCGGCACGGGCACGAGGCCATCGGTCTCGCAGTAGAGCATCGGGATCGGGCAGCCCCAGTAGCGCTGCCGCGACAGCAGCCAGTCGCGCAGGCGGTAGTTCACCGAGCGCCTGCCCTTGCCCTCGGACTCGAGCCACTCCACGATCTGCTCGTAGGCCTCGCGGTTGTTCAACCCGTCGAAGTGGCCGGAGTTCACCATCGGGCCGTCCTCGGTGCAGGGGAGCTCACCGCAGTCGATCACGCGCCTGATCTCGAGCTCGAACTGCTCGGCGAACTCGAAGTCGCGCTCGTCGTGCGCCGGCACGCCCATCACCGCGCCCGTGCCGTACTCCAGCAGCACGTAGTCCGCCACCCACATCGGGATCTGCTCCCCCGTGGCCGGGTTCGTGACCGTGTGGCCGAGCGGCACGCCCGTCTTCTGCTTGTGCTCGTCGCCGCGCTCCTCGGGCGACTCGTTGAGCGAGCGGTTCACGTAGTCGTGCACCTCGGGCGAGTCGTTTAGCCGCAGCACGTCCGGGTGCTCGGGCGCCAGGACGAAGAAGGTCGCCCCAAAGATCGTGTCCGGCCGCGTGGTGAAGACGGGATAGTCGATCCCCAGCTCCTCGCAGCGGAACACCACCTCTGCGCCCTCGGAACGCCCGATCCAGTTCTTCTGCATCGTGACCACGTGCGGGGGCCACTCAATGTCCTGCATGTCCTCGAGCAGACGGTCTGCGTACTGGGTGATGCCGAAGAACCACTGCTCGAGCTGCCTGACCTCGACGATGCTGCCGCAACGCTCGCAGCGCCCGTCGATCACCTGCTCGTTCGCCAGCACGGTCTGGTCCTTCGGGCACCACTTGACCGCGGCCTCCTTGCGGTACGCGAGCCCACGCTCGTACAGGCGCAGGAAGAGCCACTGCGTCCAGCGGTAGTACTCGGGATCGTGCGTGCTGAGCTCGCGGGTCCAGTCGATCGAGATGCCCCACTCCCGGAACTGGCGCCGGAACTCGCGGATTGCCGCCTCCGTGGACTCGCGCGGGTGCTGGCCGGTCTTGATCGCGTGGTTCTCGGCGGGCAGGCCGAACGCGTCGTAGCCCATCGGGTTGAGAACGCGATTCCCGTTCCGGCGCGCGAAATGGGCCACGGCGTCGCCCACCGAGTAGACCTTCAGGTGTCCGATGTGCGGCTCACCGGAGGGATACGGGAGCATCACGAGCACGTACGCATTGGGGCGGTCGTCGGGCTCATTCGAGACCTCCCAGGTGTGCTCGTCGGCCCAAATCTTCTGCCATTTGGGCTCGATCGTCTTCGGGTCGTAGCGCTCCATCTTCGAGCGCAAGCGTACCCAGCCGGCTCAGATCGCCACCAGGCGCGTGGCGGACGCCTTCCAGCTCGCGGTGACCCTCGCGCCGGCGCGCAGTCCGAGCTCGTCGGCCGCCAAGCCGGTGATCTCCGCCGCCAGTGGCTGCGGCCCCGCCAGGCCCAGCCGGACGCGGTTGCCGACCCTGGTCACGGACAGCACCTCCGCGCTCACGTGGTTCCGGGTGGAGCCGGGTGCCGGCGGGGCCGCGGCGGGCTCCACCGTGATCTCCCAGGGGTAGATGCTCACGGCCACCGGCCCCTCGCCGCGATCGGTGCTCGTGACGTGCCCACCGCCGTCGAGGTCCACGCGTGTGAGGCCGTTGGGACCGCCGTGCGCCACACCGGTGAGGACGACGGCTCCCGTGAAGTCCGCCACGAACGCCGACCGCGGCATGGCCGCCAGCTCGCTCGGCGTCCCCTCCTGGATCACGCGCCCCGCGTCGATCACTCCCACGCGGTCCCCGAGGTGCGCCGCCTCGGCGAAGTCGTGGGTCACGAACAGCGCCGGTGCCTCCACCTCGCGGAGCACGGCGGCCAGCTCGCGGGCCGCCCCGGCACGCGTGCGGGGGTCGAGCGCGGACAGCGGTTCGTCGAGCAGGAGCACGCCCGGGTCGCGGGCGAGCACGCGGGCGAGCGCCACGCGCTGGCGCTCTCCGCCCGACAGCGTCCGCGGGCGGGCATCCGCGAGCTCGCGCATCCCAAAGCGCTCGAGCAGGCCGAGCGCGCGCTCGCGCCGCTCGCGTCGCGGCACCCCGCGAAGCGGGTAGGCCACGTTCTGCCAGGCCGTCAGGTGCGGGAAGAGCGCGTACTCCTGGAAGACGTAGCCGCAGCGGCGGCGCTCGGGCGGCACGTCGATCCTCGCGGCCGTATCGAGCCAGGTCTCGTCGCCCGCCAACACCCGGCCGCGCTCGGGCGCCAGGAGGCCGGCGGCCACGCGCAGGATGCTGGTCTTGCCCGCGCCGGACGGGCCGGCGAGCGCCAGGCACTCACCGGGACTGACCTCGAGCGCGACGTCGAGGCGGAGCGCCCCGAGCCGCGTTTGCGCCTCAACCCGGAGCACCGCCGAGTGCCTCGCTGCCCTGGACGAACTTGACCGACAGCAGGATCGCCCCCGAGACGGCCACCAGGACGGCCGATAGGGCGAGCGCTGAGTCGAAGTCGGTCCCCAGGCGGTCGTAGATCGCGAGCGGGACGGTCTGGGTGATCCCCTGGAACGAGCCGGCGAACATGAGCGTCGCGCCGAACTCGCCGAGCGCGCGCCCCAATGCAAGTGCCGTGCCGGCTGCCAGCCCGGGCAGGGCCGCCGGGATCATCACGCGTACGAAGCCGCGCGCCTCGGACGCCCCGAGCGTGCGCGAGGCGTCGAGCAGGGTGCGGTCCACCGCGGCGAAGGAGGCCATCGCCTGCCGGATATAGAACGGGGAGGCCACGAAGGTCAGCGCCACGACCACGCCCGCGGTCTCGAGCGACAGCTCGATGCCCGCCCCCTCCACTGCGCCGCCGAGAATCCCGGATGGCCCCACGGCCGCCAGCAGCGCGATCCCGGCCACCGCCGGCGGCAATACGAGCGGCAGCTCCACCAGCGTCACCACCAGCGACTTCCCGCGAAACGAGCGCGTGGCCAGCAGATAGGCGGCGGGGGTGCCCACGATCAGGATCACGGCGAGCGCCGTGGCGGTGGCGCGAAGGCTCAGCCACAGCGCATCCAGCGCGCCGGGCTCGCCAAGGCTGTCGATCAGCTCGGCCGGGCTCGAGTCGACGAAGATGGCGACGATCGGCACTGTCAGGAAGGTCAGGACGACCGCCAGCGCAAGCGCCAGCAGCAGCGGGAAGGCGCGCATCAGGGGACTCCGAATCCCGCCTTGGCGAGCGCGTCCGCACAGGCGCCGTCGGTGAGCCCGTCGACGAACTCGCGCGCCTCGTCCGGCCGCTTTGCTCCCTTCAAGACGCCCGCGGCGTACTTGACGTCGGGCTCGAGGGCGGCTGGCAGCTTCACCGCCCGGAGGCTGTCGCCGGCGGCGTTCACGTCCGTCACGTAGACGAAGCCTGCGTCGGCCGCGCCCTGCGTGAGCTTCCCGACGATGCCCTTCACGTCGGGCTCGTTCGAGCGCACGTTGGCGAGGATGCGCTTACCCTCGTCGCCCGGGAGCCGCGAGAGAACCTCGCGCGTATAGGAGCCGATCGGCACCGACTCCGAGCCGATCGCAAGCTTCACCCCCGGCTCGGCCAGGTCGCCGGTCGCGCGCACGTCCGAGTCACGCGGCACCGCGATCACGAGTTCGTTCGTCGCGAACTCGACGGGCCTCGAGAGCAGTCCCTCCTTGTTGAGCTCGTCGGGAAGCTTGGTGTTGGCTGCCGCGTAGACGTCCGGCGCCACGCCCTGCCGGATCTGGGCGGCCAGCTCGTCGGAACCCGCGAAGGAGAGACGCACGTCGGCGTCGTCGAAGTCGGGACTGCAGTCGTCGAGCGCCTCCGACATCGAGGACGCGGCGGACACCACCAGCCTGGGTTCATCCCCGCCGCCGCATCCGGCGAGCGCAAGCGCGGCTGCCGCAGCCGCGGCCACAATTCTCACCGGCGCTCCACCATCACGGAGGTCGCCTTCACGGCGGCGGTGGCCTCCACCCCCGGCGCCAGCCCGAGCTCGTCGACGGCATCCCGTGTGATCGCGGCGGTGATCCGGTGGGGACCAGCCTCGATCTCCACGATCGCCATCACGCCATCCGCCTGCACCGACCTCACGACGCCCGGGAAGCGATTGCGGGCCGACAGCGAATCGCCCGTGTGGTGGCGGTCGGCGTGGCCTCCCAGGCGCTCGATCTCACGCTGGGTGACCCGTCGCCGGTTCGCGCCGTCGCGCTTGGTGCGCAGCTTGCCCGCGCGCTCCCAGCGCCGCAGCGTGTCGACGCTCACGCCGATCGCGCGGGCGGCATCGCCGAGCAGAAGTCCCTCGTCCTTCGCCATTGCCTAAGCATTGCATAGGCAATGTGGTGACGACTAGCGGCGGTGACCCCTCGCGAGGTATGAGTGGCCGGAGCGCACCACCACGCTGCGGTGGCGGCGGAAGTCGCGTACCACGACCGAGCCGTCCGTCACGCGTGTGAGCGTGCCGTCGCAGCGGTCGACCGTCAACCAGCGGGTGCCGCGCACCGTCGCGTGGCTGTGGCGGCCATGGCTTCGGAAGCGGCCGCCTTTGTCGCGTCCCCAGAGCCGCCGCACCTTGCGCGAGCGAGATGCCGAGGCGGTGCGCGATCCCGCGCGCTGCGAAGCCCGGCCGCAGCTCGCGAAGCTGCCGCCGCGCAGGTAGACGTCCACGCGTCCGCACGCCTCGCGGGGCTGGCGGACCGAGAACACGCCACCGCCGAAGACTCCTGCCTGAACGCCGCCGCGGCAGCCGGCGGTCCTCAGGTTGACGGTCCCGCGGCGGGCGTCGAGAGCCACGCCCAAGGGAAGCTCCGCGTTCGGCTCGAGCTCGTGCCAGTCGCCTCCCGGCGCCTTGTAGCGGACGGTGCCGTCGCCGTCGGCCACGACCGTCTTGCCGAACTCGGGTTCCGGCTCCTTCTTCTCCTCCACCGGCTCCGGCTTGTCACCGGGCGCCAGCACCGGCTCGAGGCGCTCCAGAGCGGACGTGAGAAGGACACGATCGGGACCGATTGTGACCCCCGCGTCGTTCTCGGCGATCACGCGGTAGTGGTACTTCGTCTCGGGCTGAAGGTCCTCGACCTCGGCGAACACGTGGTCCAGGTCGTAGGAGCTGCCGGCATAGGCCATGTCGGTCTCCATGCCGTAGTCGGCGCTGGGGCCGTACTCGAAGTAGTAGTAGGTGGCCTGCGAGTTCGGCCGGACCTTGCCGCGCAGCCGTGCCGAGCGGGTCTCGATCTCGTCGGCGGCCACGTCGCGCACGAGCGGCGGGAGCGTGATCCGCGCCACGAGCCCGGGCAGGTTGTTCCCGGTGAACCACATGTTGCCGTCGGGCCCGGCAGAGATGAACCACGGGTTCGTGATCAGCAGCAGGCCGTTCGAGTACTCGGTGATGTCGCCCTGCGTGGTGATGCGGCCGATCCGCCCCGGGGCCGCGGACTCGGTGAACCAGAGCGCGCCATCCGGCCCGGCGGCGATTCCGAGCGGGCGGGAGTTCATGGTCAGGTCGTCACTGAACTCCATGACGTCACCCTCGGGCGTGATGCGGCCGATCCCGCCCGGGTCGGCGTTCAGTGTGAACCAGAGGTTTCCGTCGGGCCCAGTCACGATGTCGGCCGGCTCGTCGCCTCCCGAGAGTCCGCTGGTGAACTCGGTGATCGTTCCGCCGGTGCTGATCCTTCCGATGCGCCCGGTGCCCTTCTCGGTGAACCAGAGCTTGCCGTCGGGACCCTTGGTGATCGCGGTCGGCTCGGCAGCAGGGTCGAGGCCGTCCGTGAACTCGGTGATCGAGCCCGCAGGGGTGATTCGGCCGACCACGTTCGCGGTCGGGTCCACGTACCAGAGGTTTCCGTCCGGGCCGGCCGCGATGTCGGTGGGATCGCCGGCGGTCGGCACCGGGAAATCGGTGACCACTCCGGCCTTCGTGACCCGCGCGATCGCGCCGTCGCCGCCGGCCTGGGCGACCCACAGGTTTCCGTCGGGACCGGTGACGATTCCGCGCGGGCTGCCGGTCGGGAAGCCCGCCGTGAACTCGGTGATGATCGCGCCGGGGGTGATCCGCCCCACGCCGTTGTTCGTCTCCTCGGTGAACCAGAGGTTGCCGTCCGGTCCCTGAGCGATGCCCCAGAGCCCGATGCTCGGCGTCAGGCCTGTGCTGAACTCGGAAATCGACGGCCCGCTCGCCACGGCAACGGTGGTCCCCGCTCCAAGGAACGCGGCGACGAACAGCGACGCAATGCGGGTCTGCAGACGCACAGAGGCTGCATCGACCCCACCGTCCGGCACTTGATGGAACGTTTGTCCGCCAGATGGCCGAGACCGGTGAAAAGCGCGTTGCACCGCTGGAGCTGTTCTTCGACCTCGTCTTCGTCTTCGCGCTGACACAGGTCACCAAGCTGATGGCAGATGACCCGAGCTTGAGGGGGCTCGGCCAGGGAATGCTGGTGCTGGCAGCCCTCTGGTGGGCCTGGGGCGCGTACGCCTGGCTCACCAACTACATCGCCGCCGAGCAGGACCGCGAGCGTCTGCTCATGTTCGCCGTGATGGGCGCGTTCCTGGTCGCGGCACTCGCCGTGCCCCACGCGTTCGGTGAGGACGCCCTGCTGTTCGCGGTGGCCTACGCGGTGGCCCGCTGGCTCCACATTTTCATATGGGCGGAGGCGAACGACGACGTCGACGCGGCCGACGCCATCCGGCGCCTCGCCCGCACCGCCCTGCCCGCCCCGGCGCTGCTGATCATCTCCGCCTTCCTCGACGGGACGCCCCAGGCGCTCCTGTGGGTCGCGGCGCTCGCGATCGACTTCGGCGGACCGTTCGTGTTCGGGGTAAGCGGCTTCCGCGTCTCGCCCGGTCACTTCGCCGAGCGCTTCTCGCTGATCGTGATCATCGCGCTCGGAGAGTCGATCGTCGCGATCGGCACGGGTATCGAGGGGGAGCTCGACGCGGGCATCGTCGGCGGGGCCCTGCTCGGGTTGGTGCTCGCCTGCGCGCTCTGGTGGGCCTACTTCGACGTGGTGGCGCTCGTCTCCGAGCGCCATTTCCGCGAGGCGCGTGGCGAGCATCTGCTCCGCATCGCGCGCGACTCCTACAGCTACCTCCACCTGCCGATGATCGCGGGGATCATTCTCGTCGCGCTCGGGGTGAAGAAGGCGATCGCGCACGTCGAGGACCCGCTCGACATGGTCCCGGCGGTGGCTCTCTTCGGCGGGATCGCGCTCTATTACGCCGGGCATCTCGGCTTCCGGCTTCGGAACGTCCGCTCCCTCAACCGGCCGCGGCTGGTGGCCGCCGTGGCGTGCCTCTGCCTGATACCGCTGTCAACCGAGGTAGACGCCATCTGGGCCCTGGCGCTGGGCGCCGCGGTGAGCTCGGCCGTGATCGCCTACGAGACGATCCGCTACGCGGAAGCACGCCGGCGCATCCGTCAGACGCACGCGCACTGACCTCAAACGTCCGTCTGCCCTTCTTGCTTTCCGCCGCGACCGATGGGACGCTGGCTTCGGGCTCGAGATCGATCTGGAGGAACCATGAGGATTCGCAGTCGTCTCACGTTCGCGAACGTGATGTCGGTGATAGCGCTGTTCATTGCGCTCGGTGGGACCGGCTATGCCGCGATCACGCTGCCGAACAACAGTGTCGGACTGAAGCAGATCAAGAAGAACGGCGTGGGCGGCGCGGAGATCCGCAAGAACGCCGTGCGCTCAGGCGAGGTGAAGAACCGCGCGCTCCGCGCCGTGGACTTCGCCGTCGGGCAGCTACCGGCCGGCCCGCAGGGCCTTCAGGGCATCCAGGGTGTGCGCGGAACGTTCGGGGACATCACCACCCAGTTCGAGCAGGCGACGGTCGCCCTCGCCGACAGCACGAAGGCGTCGTACGACGTCCACTGCCCCGACGGGCAGCGCGCACTCGCGGGCGGAGCCAGGGGTGACGTCACGGACTCCGAGTTCACAAATGTCACCTCGTCCCGGCCGATCATCAGCACGACGAGCCCCGGTGCGCCCATCGACGGGGGCACCTTCACGGGATGGCGCGCAACAGTCTTCAACCCACCCGCCGGCGGTGCGCCGCCCGGTGGCGACATCCTCCCGGAGGTGTGGGTGATATGCGCCACTCCGTGATGGAGCGGATTCGCGGCCGCACCACGTTTGCGAGCGTCACTTCGCTGATCGCTATTTTCGTTGCGCTCGGTGGGACCGGCTATGCCGCGATCACGCTGCCGAACAACAGCGTCGGAGCCAAGCAGATCAAGAAGAACGGCGTGGGCGGCGCCGAGATCCGCAAGAACGCCGTGCGCTCAGGCGAGGTAAGGAACCGCGCGCTCCGCGCCGTGGACTTCGCCGTGGGACAGCTACCGGCCGGCCCGCGAGGCGTCCAGGGAATCCAGGGCGCGCGCGGCACGTTCGGGGACATCACGGTCCAGTTCGAGCAGGCCGCAGCGGATCTGGCCGACGGCGCGAGCATGTCGTACAACGCCTTCTGCCCAGAGGGGCAGATCGGGATCGCAGGCGGTTTCAGGGGCGATGCCACGGACTCCGAGGCAACCAATGTCGGTTCCTCGCGCCCCGCAATGAGTTCCGCGAACACGGAGCCACCCCTCGACGGAGGCACGTTCACGGGGTGGCGCATCACCGTGGTCAACCTGCCCGGAGCCCCGGCCGCCGGCATCCGGCCAGAGGTCTGGGTGGCCTGCGTAACCCCATAGTGGACCGTAATTCGGTCGAGGGGTCGGCCGTTGGACTCGCGAACTACTAAGCGGCAAGCCCAGGAGGCTTACTAATGCAATGGATCCGGACTCATCTCTCGTCAGCCCACGTGATCGCGATGATCGCGCTGTTCGTAGCCCTCGGCAGCACGAGCATCGCGGCCATTACGCTCGGAAAAAACAGCGTCGGCGCCAAGCAGATCAAGAAGAACGGGGTCAGCGCCTCTGAGATCAAGCGAAACGCAGTGGGCGCGTCCGAGATCCGCTCGAACGCCATAGCCGGCGGCGACATCGCCGACAATGGCGTCGGTGGCGCGGACCTCTCCGACAACTCGGTCGGAATCGGTGAGCTGACCGACAACTCGGTCGGAGCCGCTGAGATCGGGAACAACGCGGTCGGTTCGGCCGAGGTGACCAACGGCTCGATCGCCGAGGCGGACCTCGTGGCGGGGCTGCTCGCGAAGTCGCTCGAGGTCACGGTTCAGCGCACCGACATCGCGCTGCCCGACAACGCGACGCAAGCGGTGGAGGCGGCCTGTCCCGCCGGGGCCGTGGGCGTCGGCGGCGGGAGCTCGGTCGATCAGACCGGGTCCGACGACATCAAGCAACTGGTGTCGCGGCCCGGGAACGGAGGGTTCATTCCGAACGACGGCGAGACGTCGAACGAGTGGCGCGCCGTCTACCGCAACCCGGCCGGCGGCACTGGCGCAGCCGAGATCCGGGCGTTCGTCCTGTGCGCCCAAGTGACCCCGTAGCCGGCGCTGCTTGCGGGTTCGGGAAACCGATGAGAGTGTGGGCTTAATCCGGCTGGCCCACGGCCGTTAGTAACTCGCGACAACCGCTAACGCCCATCCAGGAGGCGTCCATAAATGCAATGGATCCGGACTCATCTTTCGTCAGCTCACGTGATCGCGACGATCGCGCTGTTCGTAGCCCTCGGTGGCACGACCTACGCCGCCGTCGTGCTGCCCAAGAACAGCGTCAAGGCGAAGCAGATAGCCAAGAACGCCGTGGGGGCGTCCGAGATCAAGTCGCGTGCGGTCGGCACGTCCGAGGTTCGCAACGGCCGCCTGCTGGCGGAGGACTTCAGGGCCGGCCAGATCCCGCAGGGCGCCAAGGGGGACCAGGGGATCCAGGGGATCCAGGGCGTCCCGGGCGAGGACGCCGTCGCGCTGGACGCGTTCGCCCGCGTCGGGTTCGACGGGGCCGACGCGACCTTAAGGCCGCTCGAGCCGAACGATGCGGGCCAGGCCCCCCAGAACAAGGGGATCGTGCAGGCCGAAGTGGTTGCGGGCGAGGGAGGGGCTGCTACCGGCACCACCTGCTTCAACCTGCCGTCCCGGCCGGCGAGCGCGATGGTGGTGCTGGACAACGCCGATGCCGTCGCGGCGAACCGCAACCTGATCGCGAGCGTGGCGATCGACCGAGGCGAGGATCTCGGCGACTGCCCGGCGACGCACAACGACGCGCGCGTGCGGATCGTGGACGGCAGCAGCGAGGCCGCCCAGAACGCCCGCTTCTTCATCTGGTTCGAGCTCTAGGCCAACTACGGTTCTGAGAGAAGCGGGCATGAGCATGCGACGTGTCGTCCTGGCAGTGGCGGCGTCGCTGCTCCTGCTCGCTCCACTCGGGGCAACCCCGGCGGTGGCCAAGAAGGCACCGTCGGCGAACAAGCAGGTGAGCCGCGCGTTCACGCTGCTGGTGCGTGATACCCGCGGGATCCCCAAGCGCTCGATCAGCAAGAAGAATCGCGCGACACTGCTGCGGACCGCCAAGAAGGCCCGCAGGCAGGCGCGCAGGCGGCCGTGTGCGTCGATCAAGACGCTACGGAGGTTCAACCGCCAGCTGAAGCGCGTGCGGGTGCGCAGGAACCGTGCCCGCGTTCGCAGGCCGACCGCGGGCTCGCCGCGGGGCGTCCTGACGGCTCGCGTGGTCACGCTGAACGCGGCGCTGCTCCAGAGCCCGAAGGCGAGGCGCTGCGGCGGCAGGCGCAACCCGGTGACCGAGGCAAAGGCCAACGTCCTGTCCAGCAGCGAGAAGCGGCTCAGGATGCGGATCCAGATGCCGCCGCCGCAGTTCGTCTCCCATCAGGTGGGCGGCAAGGACTTCCTCGAGATCGCGATGGAGGGCATGGACGTCTCCGGCGACGTCGGCAAGCCCGGCCTGCCCATGAAGAGCACCTTCTTCGCCATCCCGGAGGGCGCGAACGTCGACATCGACGTGAGCAACGTCAAGAGCTACACGATCCCGGGCGTCGAGCTGTATCCGCTTCAGGAGCAGCCGGTTGACCAGCGGCCGCCAACGTCCAAGCCGCCCATCGACACGTTCCTCGAGCCGCCGTTCGAGCTCAACAACAGGGCGTACGCATCGAAGGCGAAGTTCCCGTCCACACCGGTCGACGGCGGTGCGCTGGGCGCGATGCGTGACATCGCGACCGGGGCCGTCAGCGCGGCGGGCGGCCAGTACCAGCCCAAGAGCAACAAGCTGAAGGTGTACACGTCGATTGACGTGACGGTCAACTTCGGCGGCGACAACAGGGGGACCTTCGGTAGGTCCGACATCCTGAGCCCTTGGAATAACGCCTTCGTCGACGACTACGCGACCCTGGCCAACTTCCAGCTCGCGCGCGACAGGCTGCGCGACATTCGGCCGACCTTCTGCGGCGAGGAGCTCCTGATCGTCACGTCGGCCGAGCTGCGGCCGGCGGCCAACACTCTTCAAGCCCAGCGCAGCGCGCAGGGCTACTTCACGCGCGTGGTCGAGGTGGGCGCGGGGCCCGGCCAGATCGGGACCACGCCCACGCAGATCCAGACCTACATCCGCAGCCGCCTGAACGGCGCGTGCCTCGTCCGGCCCTCGTACGTGATCCTGTTCGGCAACACCGCGCACGTGCCCACGTTCCTCGTGCCGTGCTCGCCCGGCGGCAACCCGGACGACTGCAACATCGCATCCGACCTCGACTACTCGACGAACGGGATCGGCACCGACCTGTTCGCCGATGTCCAGCTCGGGAGGCTCCCCGCCCCGAGCCTGGACGCTGCGAACGCGCTCGTCACGAAGCTCCAGACCTACATCACGACCAGCCCGGCTCCAGCCGGCGACGACTTCTTCGACCACGCTGCGGTCACGTCGTACTTCCAGCCGCCGCTGCACTGCGTGCTGAACGAGGGCGCATCCGGCACGCCGAACTGCGACGTCAACAACCCGCCTGTCACCGGCCACTGGGAGATCAACTACCCGGCCAACACCGACACGCGCGGGTTCACGATCACCGCCGAGCGGATCCGCAACGCCATCGCTGCCGACGGCTACACGGTCGATCGCCTCTACACGACGGACGACGAGGACGTCATACCGCTGAACTACTGGAACGGGACGCCAATTCCGGACCACCTGCGGCGGCCGGCGTTCGACTGGGACGCGAACACCACCGACTTCTTCGACGCCTACAACGAGGGCCGCTTCGTGGTCCTGCATCGCGACCACGGCTGGCCCGACGGGTGGGCGGAGCCCACGCTTCATAGCGGGCACGTGCCCCTCTTTACCAACGGCACACAGCAGCCGGTGGTGTTCGGGATCAACTGCTCGAGCGCGGCGTTCGACACGCCGGCGCACCCGAGCTTCGTGGAGCTGCAGGTGCTGCGACCGGACGGCGGCGCGATCGCCGGCTTCGGCGACACGCGGGTGTCCCCGAGCTTCCCGAACAACCACATGGCACTCGGATTCTTCGACGCGCTGTTCCCGAGCGCGGTGGCGGACTACGGCGGCCCCGAGACGCGCCGCCTTGGCGACGTCCTGATCCGCGGCAAGCAGTACATGGCCACGCAGGAGGGCTTCGAGTGGCACGGGGCGGGCGACACCTACGTCGAGCACTACCTCTACCACCTGCTCGGCGACCCGACGATGCAGATGTGGGCGAACCCGCCGGTGCGCTTCGACCCAAGCCGCTTCAAGGGAATCCTCCGCGATTACCGCGAGATCAAGCCGTTCCCGGAGCCCGGTGACCCGCCCTTCTACATCCGCTTTGAGTTCCCGGGCGAGCCGCTCGCGATCGGCTCACTGATCACCGTGTTCCACGGCGCGGAGGCCGTCGGGCGCGGGATCGTGGGCGGCGACGGCACCGTCAACGTCGTGCCGGACGTGAACGTGCCCCCGCGCAATCTGTCTCTGTCGCTCCAGCAGGACGGTGCGTTCCCCGAGTCCGAGCCGGTGGAGAACCAGGCGCCGCGTGAGCAGACAACTTTGACGTTCACACAGCCGACCTACCAGCCGGCGCAGTCAAACGAATCGAACCCGTTCGATGGCAAGCTCACGCCCACGCTTGGGGGCGCCAGCATCCGCGTGGTCTATACGCCTGATGATCCGCAGAACCCGAACGGCGTGATCGAGCACACGGTGACAATCGACGCCGAGGGCCAGTGGCATGACGACGTGGACTTCCAGTACCACTCCCCCACCGGCTGGACCGCGAAGGCCTTCTACGACGGCGACGCCGACCACGCGCCGTCGGAGTCCAACACGATTCAATTCAACGTCGGGGACTAGGCGGCGGCCGCGCCGCGTGGCGCGGCCTCGTCCTCGCTGAAGCACTCGGCATGGAGGTCGGCGGCGAGCGGTAGGAAGGCGTCGACCAGCGCGGGATCCAGGTGGGTGCCGCGCAGGCTGGCCAGCTCCGTGATCACGTCGCCGAGCGGCCAGGCGTCCTTGTAGGGGCGCGGGGAGAGCAGGGCGTCGAACACGTCGCAGACGGCGCAGATGCGTGCGGCGAGGGGGATCTGGTCGCCCCGGAGGCCGTGCGGGTAGCCGCTGCCGTCCCAGCGCTCGTGATGACTCAGCGCGATCTGCTCGGCGAGCTGCACCAGCTCCGAGCGCGAGCCGGAGAGGATGCTCGCGCCGATCGTGGTGTGCGTCTTCATGGTCGCCCACTGAGCGGGATCGAGCTTGCCCGGCTTCAGCAGGATGTCATCGGTGATGCCCACCTTGCCGACGTCGTGGAGAGCGCTTGCGTGCCTGAGCAGATCCGCCTCTACGACGTTCATCCCGACCTCGCGCGCGAGCCGCTCGCAGAGCCGGCCCATGCGCTCGATGTGCACTCCGGTCTCGGCATCGCGCCATTCCACCGCCACGCCGAGCCGGTGGGCGATCTCGCGCTCGGCCGCGGCGAGGTCCGCGGTGCGCTCGCGCACACGTTCCTCGAGCACCTCGTTGTCGCGGCTCACGCGATGGCGGACGCGGCGTTCCGCCAGCTCGCTCCAGGCGATCGCCCCGAAGGCGCCCGTCAGGAGCGCCACTAGCGGCGCTGCCACATCGACGATGCTGCCACTCTCGAAGAGGAACTGCGCGCCCGCGAGGAACCCGGCGCCGGCCACGACCGTCACGGCGCCGACAGCGCCCAACGGAAGGCGCCAGCGCGTGAGGGGGGCGAGCATCGCGAGCAGGGCGAGCAGCAGGATGTCCACGCCCACGGGTGCAGAGCGCAGCGGCAGGCCGTTCAGAGCCGTCCAGATCGCGTTTGCCTGAACCTCGGCGCCCGCCATCAGCTCCTCGCCGCCCACGGGCGTCGAGTGGACGTCGCGCAGCGTCGGCGCGGTGGCGCCCACCACCACGATGTGGTCGCGGATCATGTCCGCCGGGACGCGCCCATTGACGACGTCCGAGAACGACACGGTCGGGATCGTTCCGGGCGGGCCGCGGAAGTCGATCCACGCCTTGCCGTCGCGGAAGCCGTCGGCAGGCGGTGCGTGCCCGCTGAGGCGCTCCGCCGTGACCACCGCGATGCTGTCGAGCTTGCCGGCCGCCCGCGGGAAGCTGGCGATGGCGCCGCTCGTGTCGTTGCGGAGGTCGGAGGCGGCGGCGCGGGCGCCGATGCTGCGCAGGTTGTCGTCGCCGCCGAGGACGTTCGTGCTGCCGTCCGTCTCGCTCTCGCTCGTGGCGAGCACGGCGCCGCCGGCGTCTCCGATGGCGTTGAAGAGGGCCAGGTCCTCGCGGAGACGGGTGCGCTCGGTGAACTGGACGTCGTAGACGATCTCGCGCGGGCCCGCGGCGTGCAGTTTGCGCACGACCTCGCCGTGGAGGGAGCGCGGGAATGGCCACCTCTCCTGAAGCTCGCCGAAGGTCAGGTCGTCGATCCCCACCACGAGCATGCCCTTGACCGGCTCGGCGCCGCGCACGTCGAAGCGGGCCTTGAGCGCCTCGCGCTCGAGCGGCGCCAGCGCGCCGGACTCGCGTGCCCCGAGGGCAATGCCGAAGGCAGCGAGCGCCACAGCGCCAAGGGCGACGAGGCGGCGGGATGCGCTGAGGGTCTCGGGGGCGGCCGACACGGTCGTCCTGTCCTAGTGGCGCCTGCGTGCGAGGTGGGGACCTCGCGGCGCGAGGTAGGAATGACCGGCCCGCACGACGACCCTCCGGCGTCGGGTCAGGTCACGGACCACGACCGCGCCGTTCGTGACGCGCGTGAAGGTGCCCGAGCAGCGGTCCTCGGTGAGCCAGCGGGTGCCGCGGACCGTGGCGTGGCTGTGGCGGCCGTGGGTGCGGAAGCTGCCGCCTCTGTCGCGGCCCCAGAGCCGGCGAACCTTTCGCACGCCCGAGCTGCTCGCGATGCGCCCGGCGCGAGCCGCTCGGCCACAGCGCCTGAAGTTCCCGCCGCGCAGGTAGAGGTCCACGCGGCCGCGGCCCGAGCGCGGCTGACGCACCTTGACCACGCCGCCTCCGAACCTGCCGGTCTGGGTCTTCGCGCGGCGGCGACCCACGCTCGTGAGCTTGATGCTGCCCCGGCGCGTGTCGAGCGCCACGCCGACGGGCAGCTCGGCGCCCCAGTCGGGCAGCGGGCGCCAGCGGTCTCCGGGGCGCTTGAAGCGAACGCGGCCCTGCGGCTCGGCCACGATCGTGGTGGCGAACTCGGGCTGCGCGTCGAGCGCCTCGGTCGTGAACTCGCCCATGGGCCCGGCGCTGGTTCCGGAGTCGTTCGTCGCCAGCACGCGGTAGTAGTAGGTCGTGGCCGGCCTCAGGTTCGCCACACGGGTCATCACCTCGACGTGATCCCAGCCGGCGCCGGCTGACGCCTTCACGCTCTTTCTCTTCGCGCTCTCCGTGAGCCCGTACTCGAAGTAGAACTCGGTGTTCTGCGCGTTCGGGCGGATCTTGGCGGGGAGCTGCGCCGAGTTGTCGCTGATGTACTGGACCGAGCGCCCCCTCACCGCCGGCGGCAGGCTGATGCGCGCGAGCGCGCCCGGGTTCGCGTTCTCGGTGAACCACATGTTCCCGTCAGGGCCCGGAGTGATGAACCAGGGAGAGCGGTCAGCGGTGAGGCCCTCGCTGTATTCGCTGATGTGGCCGCCCGTGGTGATGCGGCCGATGCGACCGGGGCTGGCAGCCTCGGTGAACCAGAGCGCGCCGTCGGTGCCCTCCGCGATTCCCGTCGGGCGCGAGTTGGGCGTGAGCCCGTCGTTGAACTCGGTGAAGACGCCCTCGGGCGTGATGCGGCCGATCGCGCCCGGATCGCCGTTCAGCGTGAACCAGAGGTTGCCGTCGGGACCCGCCGCGATGTCGGTGGGGGTCATGTTCGGCGTGAGGCCGATGCCGTTCTCGGTGATCACGCCGTCCGTGGTGATGCGGCCGATGCGTCCCGGGGCTGCCGACTCGGTGAACCAGAGGTTGCCGTCAGGGCCGGCCGTGATCGCGCTCGGCTCGCTGTTCGGTGTGAGGCCCGTGCTGAACTCTGTGATGGTGCCGTCGGTCGTGATGCGGCCGACGAAGGCTGGCGAGCGGCTGACGAACCAGAGGTTCCCGTCGGGTCCCGCGGTGATGTCCCACGGATCGCTCGGCGTGAGGCCCGTGTTGAACTCGGTGACCGCGCCCGCCGGCGTGACCCGCGCGATGGCGCCGTTCAGGCCCGACTCGGCGATCCAGAGGTTGCCGTCGGGACCCTTGGTGATGCCCTTGGGGTTGCCGGCCAGGCTGAGCAGGCCGGTGAACTCGCCGATGAGCCCGTCGCCGACGCTGAGCGGCCCGAACGCGCTGAGGCTGTCCTCGGTGAACCAGAGCCTGCCCTCATCGCCGGAGACGAGGTCCCAGGCGCCGTTGTTGGGGCTAAGTCCCGTCTGGAACTCGGTGACGCTCGGATTGTGGGCGCTCGCGGTCGAAACGGCCGTGGCAGAGCATGCCGCGATCGTCAGCAGCCCTAGCACCAATCGGTTGAGCTTGCGTGCCCGCACATGTCACTTGTCGGGCCAGAATGTCCCCCGCTTGACTGGACGTTCGTCCGGTTGGGTCAGGTTATGCAGCGGCGAGGAGCTGATCCTGCGGCGGCATCAGACGCGCGAAAGGGCGCCCGTGGCGGCTGATGTGGATCTCGGCGCCAGCGGCGGCGCGCTCCATGTAGTAGCCAAAGTGGTTGCGGAACTCGTTGGAGCCGGTCCGCACGACGTTCGGCGAGTCGGCGGAGGAAGTGGAGCTGAGGGGACTCGAACCCCTGACCCTCTGAATGCCATTCAGATGCTCTCCCAGCTGAGCTACAGCCCCAGACAGTTCAAAATCTGACGCAAGATTAATGGATGCCCTCTGGCCGTTCTTAGGCGGCGTCAACCGGAGGTAGATGGCTCGCCGATTCACCGCCAGTTCGCGCGGCAGAAGGTAGCAGCGGTCGAGATCTGCGCAATAGACCGCGACCAAGTCGATCTCATCCTCTTCGTAGGGCCTGTAGCTGTAACCCGTCGGGGTGCAGCACGAGCTGGTGAGGTTCACCTTGATGATCGCGCCGTCTTCGTGGACGCCGCCCCACTTGCACTGCACGCGGAGGATCCGATCGCCGATCTCAAACGCCAGGTCGTACCGGCCGTGCTCTTGCATGGGGCGCAGAACTGGAACGCCCAGCTCGGTCGCCGCGGCCACGATCTTCGCCTCCGCTATTGCTCCTTTGCGGTTGGTCGATAGCACGAACGTATGTTCGCACGACGACCAGACAGCAAATGGTCAGCCCACCGAGCGGGCTGGTGCTTCGCCCCAGAGGTTCTCTAGGCGGTAGTACTCGCGGGCGTCCGGCGTGAAGATGTGGACGACGACGTCCCAGTAGTCGAGCAGGATCCAGCGGGCCTCGCGGCCGCCCTCGGTGCGGCGCGGGAGCAGGCGCTTGTCGCCGTCGTGCTTCAGCTCCTCGTAGATCGCGTCGTGGATCGACTTGGCCTGGCGCTCCGTGTTGCCGGAGGCGATCACGAAGAAGTCGGTATAGGAGACGATTCCGCGCAGGTCGATCACGCGGATGTCGATCGCCTTCTTGTCGGCGGCGATCGCGGCAATCCGCTCCGCCAGCGCCACGGAGTCCTGGATCGGGTCGGCCGCGCTCATTTGGCCAGCGCCTCCTTGCGGCTTCCCTTCCCGCCGTACAGCTCGTTAGCCGCGATGTAGTCGATCACCTTGTCGGGAACCAGGTACCGGATCGGTACGCCCTCACGCACCCGGCGCCGGATCGCGGACGAGGACACCTGGATCAGGGGCATGTCCAGGTAGCGCACGTCGCGCGCCCCGGCCAGCCGGCCCATCTTGATGATGATCGCGTTGCGGCTCCAGCTCATCCGCTCGAACACGGCGAGCGTGGCCCGCTCGAGCACCTGCTCGGGCTCGTGCCAGCTCGCTAGCGCGGCCGCCTGGTCGCCGCCCAGGATCAGGAACAGCTCGTCGTCGGGCGACTCGGTGCGCAGCTGCTCCAGCGTGTCCGAGGTGTACGACGGACCCTCGCGGTCCATCTCGATCCGCGACGTCGTGAAGCACTCGTCGTCGGAGATCGCCAGCTCCACCATCTCGAGCCGAGCGTCCGGTCCCGGGTCGTCATCCAACGTCCGGTGGGGCGCCTTGCCCACCGGCACGAACATGACCCTGTCCAGCTCCAGCTGCACCAACGCTTCCTGCGCACAAACCAGATGGCCGAGGTGCGGCGGGTTGAATGCTCCTCCCAGGATGCCTAAGCGCAAACCGGCTACTCGCGAACCTGACCGGAGCCTTCGATCACGAACTTGTAGGTGGTGAGCTCGCGCAGCCCGATCGGCCCGCGAGCATGCAGCTTCTGGGTGGAGTTGCCGATCTCGGCGCCCATCCCGAACACGGCGCCGTCGGTGAAGCGGGTGGAGGCGTTCACGTACACGGCCGCCGCGTCCACGCCGGCGCTGAATGCCTGGGCGGAGCTGGTCGAGCCGGTGACGATCGCCTCGGAGTGGCCGGTCCCGTAGCGGTTGATGTGCTCGATGCCCGCCTCGAGGGTGTCGATCACCTTCACGGACAGGATCAGCGCGTGGTACTCGGTGGCCCAGTCCTCCTCGGTGGCCTCCGCGAGCGACTCCCCGATGTCGCCGGCGAGGGTGCGCGTGCGAGCGTCACCGCGCAGCTCCACGCCCGACTCGCGCAGCTCACCGAGCGCGCGGGGCAGGAAGTCCGCCGCGATGTCCCCGTGCACCAGCAGCGTCTCGATGGCATTGCAGACGGACGGCCGCTGGACCTTTGCGTTCAGCGTGATCGCAACCGCGTCATCCAGGTCCGCCGAGGCGTCCACGAGCACGTGGCAGACGCCGGCCGACGCGTACAGCACCGGCACCGTGGCGTTCTCCTTCAAGGCGTTCTTCAGGCCCTCTCCCCCGCGCGGGATGATCAGGTCCACCACGCCGTCCTGGGTGGCGAGCTGGCGCAGCTCGTCGCGGTCGCCGCCGCTGACGATGGAGATCGCGCCGTCGGGAATCCCGACCCACTGCACGGCGCCGGCCGCGATCTGCGCGAGCACAGCGTTCGAGTGCGACGCCGTTGACGACCCGCGCAGCACGATCGCGTTCCCCGACTTCAGGCAGAGCGCGGAGCAGTCCACCGTCACGTTCGGCCGGGCCTCGTACACGACCGCGACCACGCCGAGCGGCACGCGCACGCGCCGGACGTCGAGGCCGTTCTCCAGCCGGTGGCCGTCAATGGTCTCGCCGACGGGGTCTGGCAGAGCGGCGATCGTGCGCACGTCCTGGGCGATCCCGGCCACGCGCCCCTCGTCCAGGTTCAGCCGGTCGAGCAGTCCCGAGTGCAGCCCGGCCTCCTGGCCGGCCTCCATGTCACGAGCGTTCGCCTCGAGGATCTCGTGCGTGCGCTGCTCGAGCGCGTCGGCCATCGCCTCGAGCGCGGCGTTCTTCGTGGCGGTGTCGAGCAGCGCGAGCTCGCGCGCGGCTCGCTTCGCCTGCGCGCAGACCTCGGCTACCGGCTGTGCCGTGGTGGCCATGTCCAGAGGGTACCTGGCCTCGCGTACCATGCCAGCGAGTGCTTCCGCGTACCTACGACAACCAGGTGTGCTCGGTCGCCCGCGCCCTCGAGGCGATCGGCGATCGCTGGACAATGCTCGTGATCCGCGACGCCTTCGTCGGCGTGCGCCGCTTCGACGAGTTCCAGCAGCGCCTCGGCATCGCGCGCAACGTGCTCACGGACCGGCTCTCGCGGCTCGTGGACGAGGGGATCCTCGAGAAGCGCGAGTACCAGGAGCGCCCGCAGCGCTTCGAGTACCGGCTCACCCCGAAGGGCGTGGACCTCTTCCCCGTGCTGGTCTCGCTGATGAAGTGGGGCGACCGCCACGCCCCGGACGAGGGCGGCCCGCCGATGACCGTCGTCCACCGGGATTGCGGCGGCGAGGTGGACGAGCGCCTGCTCTGCTCCCGCTGCGGCGAGCCCGTGACCGCGCTCAATGCCGAGGCGCGCCAACCAGTGCCCAGCGCCGGCTAGAGAAGCGCCAGGCGCAGGTCACCAGGCGCACGGCGATCAGGCCCACGAGGCCCGCCCACACGCCCACGATCCCCCAGTCGAACGCGAGCGACAGCAGCGCCACCGGCACGAAGACGCCAAGCGCCGCCGCGAGCATGCCGAACATGAGGAAGCGGGTGTCGCCGGCGCCGATCAGGATCCCGTCCAGGGCGAACACCGCGCCGTTCGCCGGCTGCATCGCGGCGAACAGCGGCCAGATCTCCTGAGCACGGTCGATCACGGCCTCGTCGCTCGTGAACGCCCGCGGCAACACGTCGATCAGCGCGAGCATCACAAGACCGAACACGGCACCGGCCGCCACCGCCCACTCGATCATCCGCCGCGCCGCGGCGTGCGCGGCCTCGGCATCGCCCGCGCCGAGCGTGCGGCCCACGATCACCTGGCCCGCGATCGCGATCGCGTCGAGCACCAGCGCCAGGAACACGAACAGCTGAAACGCGATCTGGTGCGCGGCCAGCGAGTCCTTGCCGACTCGGGCGAGCACCGCGCTCGCCACCAGGAAGGAGCCGTAGAGCGCGGCCGTGCGCACGAAGATCTCGCCGCCGATCCGCGCCAGCGGGCGCATCCTGGCGAGCGACGGCCGGCGCGAGTCGGCGGGCGCCGACAGCAGCGCTCGCACGAACGCCGCTCCCATTCCGGTCTGCGCGATCACCGTGGCCCACGCGGAGCCCGCGAGCCCCCAGCCGAACCCGTAGATGAACACAACGTTCAGCACCACGTTCACCGCGTTCGCGACCACCACGATCACGAGCGGGCTGCGCAGGTCGGAGACCCCGCGCAGGTAACCCTGCCCGGCTAGCGCGATCAGGGCGAACGGCAGCCCCAGCGAGCCGATGCGCAGGTACAGCACCGCCAGCTCGCCGACGCGGTCGTCCCCACCCATCAGGTCCACCAGCGGAACCGCCAAGCCAGCGAGCAGCGCGGTGAGCCCCACGCCGATCCCGGCCGAGAGCCACAGCGCCTGCGCCGCGATCCGTCCGGCCGCCACCTCCTCACCGGCACCGTGGAAACGCGCGACCTGCGCGGTCGTGCCGTAGGTGAGGAAGTTGAAGAGCGTGAACGAGCCCGCGAGGAGCGTCGCGGCGATCGCAAGCGCGGCCAGCTCGTCGGTGCCGAGATGGCCGACCATCGCGGTGTCCACCAGCAGGTACAGCGGCTCCGCAGCCAGTGCGCCCAGCGCGGGCGCCGCGAGCCGGACGATGTCCCGGTCGTACTGCGAGCGAAAGCGCACCATCACGCGAGCGCGCGGCGCGCGCGAGCCACCGGCATCACTCGAGCACGAAGTAGTCGCGGTGCACGGCCTCCTCGGTGGCCCGAGGCAGCACCTCCCGCACCGCGTCCGTCTTCATGCCCTTGATCCGCCGCAGCTCTGCTGCCGAGTAGTTCACGATTCCCTTGCCGACCGCGCGGCCGTCGCAGCGGACCTCCACGGCGTCGCCCGCCTCGAAGTCGCCCTCCACGTCCACCACTCCCACGGGGAGCAGGCTGGTGCCGCGCTCGCGCAGGGCGCGCTCGGCGCCCTCGTCCACCACGAGGCGGCCCTGGGTGGGCTTCGCGTACTTGAGCCACAGCTTGAAGCTCGAGACGCGCCCCTCCTGCGGATGGAAGAGGGTGCCGCTCGGAGCGCCGGCCAGGGCCGCCCCGACGGCCTCCCGCTCCACCCCGCTCGTGATCGTGACCGGGATGCCGGCGGCGGTGGCCATCTCGGCGGCCACCACCTTCGAGCGCATCCCGCCGGACCCGAGCGGGGAGCGCGACAGCCCGATGTCGTAGTCCTCGAGCTCGTCCAGCGAGCGCACCTCCTCCACGCGCCGCGCGCCCGGGTCGGTGCGGGGATCCGCGCTGTAGAGCCCGCCCGTGTCCGTGAGCAGCACGAGCCGGTCCGCGCCGATCAGGATCGCCACCTGCGCCGCGAGGAAGTCGTTGTCGCCGAACGAGATCTCGTCGGTGGTGGTCGTGTCGTTCTCGTTGATCACCGGCAGCACCCGCCAGCGCAGCAGCGTCTGGAGCGTGTGGCGCGCGTTCAGGTAGTGCGTGCGCGCGGACATGTCGAAGAACGTGAGCAGCACCTGGGCGGACGGCACGCCACGCTGCTGAAGCAGCTCGTCGTAGGAGCGGTAGAGCTTGCCCTGCCCCACGGCCGACGCGGCCTGAAGCTCCTCCATCGAGCTGGGGCGCATCGGCAGCTCCATCAGGCGCATCCCGCGCGCGATCGCCCCGGAGGTCACGAGCACCACGTCATCGCCGGCGGCGTGACGCGTCGCGACCTCGTCGCAGAGCGCCTCCAGGACGTCCGTGCGCAGCTCGCCCGCTTCGTCCGCGACGATGCTCGAGCCCAGCTTGACGACGACCGTCGGCATTACTCCGCGGCGCCGGCCAGCTTCCAGTCGCCGTCTTCCTTCTCGAGGAGCAGCTTCTGTTTGATGCGCTGGCCCTGGCGGGAGAGCACGGCGGTCACCGTGGCCTTGTCACCGTCGACCGTGGTCGCCTCGATCTTGGTGAGGTTCACACGCAGGCCGGTCAGGTTCTTGAACTCGCGCTTGCACGACTCCCTCGCCTTGTCCTCGTCGCCGGTGTTGAAGGTGGTCTTCTCCAGGAACTCCTTCGTGATCAGCTCGTCGCAGTAGCGGTCGGCGTCGTGCGTGTTGAGCGCCTCCACGAAGTCGCGCACCGTCTGCTCGGCGTCCTTCTTGTCGTCACCTCCACAGCCGAGCACGGCCACGAGCAGGCAGATGAGGAGGGCAATGCGGCGCACCAGTGGACTTGTATCAGCCGGGGTCGAGCTCAAAGACGATCCCACGGATCTCCACGTCGTCACCCGGCTCGAAGCCGGCCGACTCCAGCGCCTTGATCACGCCCAGCGCCCGCAGCCGCTCCTCGACGTAGCGGAGCGCCTCCTCGTTGTCAACGTCGTGGCGGGCGATCAGCCGCTCCACGCGCTCGCCCTCAATCCGGAAGGCGCCCGGACCGGTGCGCTCGACCCGGAACGCGTCGCCGCGGCCCGGCCGGTAGACGCGGTGGGTGGCCGGCGTCTCGGCCGGCGGCTCCTCCGGGCGCTCCGGCGGCACGTGCTGGAAGATCGCCCCGGCCAGCTTGTCGAGGCCCTCACCCGTGGCAGCCGACGTGGCGATCACCTCCACGTTCAGGCGGCGCGTCCACCGCTCCACGGCCTCGCGCGTCTGCTCGGGCGGCACCAGGTCGGCCTTGGACAGCGTGAGGATGCGGGGGAGGTCGGCGAGCCCGTGGCCGTGCTCGCGCAGCTCCGCCTCGACGGTCTCGAAGTTCTCCGCCGGGTCTGAGCCATCCAGCGGCTGGAGGTCGAGCACGTGCACGAGCAGCCGGCAGCGCTCCACGTGCGCCAGGAACTCGTGGCCGAGCCCGGCGCCGGCGCTCGCTCCCTCGATCAGCCCGGGGATGTCGGCAACCACGAGCTGGCGGTCGTCGCGCTCGAGCGTTCCCAGCACCGGCTCGAGGGTCGTGAAGGGGTAGTCGGCCACCTTCGGCTGTGCGCGCGTGATCCTGGCGAGCAGTGACGACTTGCCCGCGTTCGGAAGTCCCACGAGGCCCGCGTCGGCCATCAGCCGCAGCTGCAGCTCGAGATTGCGCTCCTCGCCAGGAAGGCCGCGCTCGGCGAAGCGCGGGCTCTGCCGCGTGGCCGTGGCGAATTGCTTGTTGCCGCGCCCGCCTCCGCCACCGCGGGCCACGAGCGCGCGCTGTCCGGGCGTCACGAGATCCCAGCGGTCACCGGTCTCGGGGTCTTCCACCACGGTCCCCGGGGCCACGCGCACCTCGAGCAGATCAGGCGTGGCCCCGTGCTTGTTCGCGCCCTGACCATGCCCGCCCCGCTTGGCCCGGAAATGCGCGCCGCGCCGAAAGCCAGACAGGTCGCGAAGCGAGGCGTCCGCCACGATCACGACGTCGCCACCGCGACCGCCATCGCCTCCATCGGGGCCGCCCTTCGGGACGTGCGCCTCGCGCCTGAAGGAGACCACGCCGTTTCCGCCGTCGCCGCCTCGCACGTAGATCCGCGCGCGGTCGTGGAACACAGCTAGAAGGCGGCCGGAGGGGGCGCAGACTCGGGCACGGACACGGCGCGGGTCCCGATCAGGCGTGCAATCAACTCGCCGTCGTCGGGGAAGAGCCCCGCGGCGGGGAGTCGCTTCAGCAACTCGATCCAACCGGCATGCGCCCCGAAGGCGCGCTGCAGGATCGGCGCCGCTTCGTCCTCACGCCCGCTCGCGGCCAGTGCCACGCCGTGCCAGAAGGCCAGCTCGTGGTTGTCCGGTTGCGAGCGGTGCGCCGCCTCGTACTCGGCGAGCGAGCCCTCCACGTCGCCGGCCGCCGCGAGCTGGTCGCCCACGTCCACGCGCTGGTAGGCGCGCCGCTGACTCACCAGGCGGCGCAGCTCGCCCAGGGGATCGGGATGGTCCTCCACGCGGAGGTCCATGGGCCGGTCCTCCATAGGATTACCGGTGGCCCGCGGGGAGACGATCAGGAGCGCCGCGGATTGGCGGCCGCGCAGGTCGCCCCCCTCCCCCTGGGCCGCGTCGAGCGCGGCGAGCAGCCGCTCGGCGAAGGAGATGCCGGAGGTGGTCGAATACGCGCGCACCATCGCCGCCGGCACGGTGTCCCGCTCCATGATGTTCGCCTGAGCGCTCACCTGGTCGCCCACCGCGTGGCCCGCGTGCGGGATGCAGCGCGCGCCGGTGTGAACGGCCACTCGCCCGCCGCGGTCGATCATCGCCACCTGGCGGGAGTGCTCCTCACGGTCGTCGCGCAGCAGCTGATCGAGCGCCGCGGGGGCGCTCTGGCCGTCGCGCATGAGAGCGAGCCCGCGTGGTCCATAGGCCGGCTCGACCGTCGCCTGTGTCGCCACGGCGCCCACGCCCGCCTCGGCCCAGCTCACGATCGAGCCGACGCCGAAGAAGTGCGACTGGACTGCCACGCCGAGCTCGCCGCTCGACGTGTCTCGTGCGACGATCGAGTAGGTCAGAGCGGGGAGGCTACTCGGAGGCGGCCGGCTCGACCGAGATCACGCGCCCACGACGGCCGGACGCGAACTGCACGGTGCCCGGTCGCGTGGCGAAGATCGTGTCGTCCCTGCCGATTCCGACGCCCTCACCGGGATGAAAGCGTGTGCCGCGCTGGCGCACGATGATCTCGCCGCCGGTTACCGCCTGGCCGGCGAACACCTTCACGCCGAGGCGCTTGGCGTTCGAGTCGCGGCCGTTCCGGCTCGATCCCAGACCCTTCTTATGAGCCATCCGAGTCTTCCTTCTTGGCGGGCGCCTTCCGGGCGCTGGCCTTGATCGAGCTGATCTCGAGCCGGGTGAGGTGCGAGCGCGCTCCGTAGCGGCGCTTGTAGCCCCGCTTGGGCTTGAACTTCAGCCCGTGGATCTTCTTGCCGCGCTCGTGGCCCGTGACAACCGCCTGGATCTTGACCTTGCCGAGGTCGCCGGCGTCGAGTACGGACTTGTCACCGTCGGCGAACAGCAGGGGCTGGAGGTCGACCTTGTCGCCCTCTTCCGCGCGCATCCGATCGACGAGGATCGACTGACCCTCCTCAACTCGGTACTGCTTCCCGCCCACTCTGACTATTGCGTAGCTCATCGGCAGCGGCCGAGTCTAGCGACGCAAGCGCCTCGAGTTCCGCGGCCGCGAGATCCTCTGCGGTCTCCGCTGCGATCGCAGCGGCCATGCGCTCGGCGGCGGCCGAGAAGGACGGCTCCTCGAGCAGGCGCCGGACGGCCTTCGCGATCGCGTCGGGCTTCGCCGTCGGCTTGAGACGCAGCCCGGTGCCGTGGTGAACCACCCGGGCGGCGTTGTCAAGCTGGTCACGCCCGAGCGGCATCGCGACGACCGGCACGCCCGCCGCCAACGCCTTCAGCACGGTGCCGTGCCCCGCATGGGTCACGATGACCTTGGCGTGGCGCAGGACCTCGCTGTGCGGTGCACGCTCCACGACGGTGACGTTGGCGGGCGCGTCGATCGCGTCGACCGGAATCGACGGACCCGTGGTCACGAGGCCGCGCACCGGCAATCCAGCGAGCGCGGTGGCCGCGCGCTGGAGGGCGTCGGCGTGGTCCATGAACGTGGAGCTCATTCCGACGAGCACCAGCGGCTCGTCCCCCGCGGGTGGCGTCCAGCTGCCAACCCACGCGGGGTCGTCGAGACGGGGACCGACAAGGCGGACGTTCGCCGGCGGCGTGAAGCTCTCGTATTCGAAGGCGCTGCTCGTCATCAGCAACAGCCGGTCCGCACGCTCGAAGTTCTCGAGCACCGATCCGATCGGCTCGAGGCCGTTGGCGCGTCTCACCTCGTTGAGCTGATCGAGACCCTTGTCGAACAGCCGCGCCATGACCCGGTTGAGCACGGCGTCGCGGGCGCGTCCGAGCGGTCCACGTGCGGGCTTCAGTCCCGGGCCGAGCGGCGGTGTCCCCGACCCGCGGAACGAGAGCAGATTCGAAACGAGGAATGCGAACGGCACGCCCTCGGCCTCGGCAGCGATCTGGGCGCCGAAGACGAAGAAGTTGCCCGCGACAACGTCCGTGGGGCGGCGCTGGAGCTCGCTGCGCACGTCCGCCGCGAACAGCGCCGCCGGCCCGATCATCGCGCCGTCGCGGACTCGGCCGAACGCCTCGAAGGGCGTCTTCGTGTCCCAGTCCTTCATGATCACGCTCTGCGGGTCGAGGTTCGGCCGCTGAGGCGCGCGGTCCCAGACCACGTGTTCGGCGCCGGTGCTGTCGATGTCAGGCGCGAGCACCCGGTCGGCCAGGACCCGGACGTCGTGGCCGCGGTCGACCATCGCCCGGATGACCGACGTGTCGGCCGGCACCGTGCCTCCGCCGTCAATGATCGCGAACAGGTAGCGCTTGGGCGTGGTCATCGAGTCCTCCGTTCGAGTAGAGCTTGCACGATTCGCAACATCGCCGCCAGGGTCTCGTCTCGGCTGAGCCCCTGGTCGCGGCGCAGGAGCTTCCAGGTGTAGACATCGGTGGCCACCACGAGCTCGGGCACGAGATCCCCCGCGCGGAACATGGTCTCGACCCATTCACGGTGTGCATCTCGCCCGCGCTTCAGGAGTGGGCGCAGCGCCGGGACCTTCTCCTCGAGAGCGAGCGTGCGGACCACGGCGTCGCCGGTGATCTCGTAGTCCTCCTCGAGCGCGGCGACGGCGCCCTCGACGTCGCCCGCCTCGGGCGTGTAGCGGCGGAGGGTCATCTCTTTGCTGACATGGTCGTACGCCGCGGTTGCAAGCTGTTCCTTGCCGCCGTAGTGGTTGATCACCGTCTGCCCGGAGACGCCGGCGTGCTTCGCGATCTCCGCGAGGGTCACGTCGTCGTACCAGCGCTCCAGGAAGATGTCGGTCGCCGCGGTGAGGATTCGCTCGCGCGTGGCCTCAACGCCTGCCGCCCTGAGCTCCATGTTGTACGTTTTCATTTGCCTG
>Ga0190265_10000300_pt1 | contig 39816 bp, 37 predicted proteins | sample Popmic124T_FD_133135 | JGI IMG/M metagenome (GOLD analysis project Ga0190265, IMG submission 133135) | Populus adjacent soil microbial communities from riparian zone of Indian Creek, Utah, USA - 124 T | ecosystem: Environmental > Terrestrial > Soil > Riparian zone | place: USA: Utah | collected... | reverse complement strand
GCTCTGCTTTCTCATGCCGTTCGTGGGCTTGCTGCTGATCTATCTGCACCACAACATGAGCGCTCTCTCCTTCCTCGACCTGCCGGCCGAGGAGCTGAAGAAGTTCCTGCCCATCGACAACAAATTCTTCTACATCGGCACCTGGTTCCAGGGCGCGCTGTCGTTCCTGCTCGTGCTGCTGGTGGGGCCGGCGCTGGTCTCGCCCGACCTGCGCAACAACGGGCTGGCGCTCTACCTGTCGCGGCCGTTCTCGCGCAGCGAGTACGTGCTGGGCAAGATGTCGGTGCTGCTGATCCTGCTCTCGGCGATCACCTGGATTCCCGCCATGCTGCTCTACTTCTTCCAGGCCTATCTGGACGGGGGGGCCTGGTTCGGGAGCCACCTGCGGCTCGGCGTCGCGATCTTCGTGGGGAGCTGGGCCTGGATCCTGTTCCTTTCGATCCTGACGCTGGCGGTATCGGCCTGGGTGAAGTGGCGGCCGGTGGCGCGCATCGCGCTGATCGTCATCTTCTTCGTGTCCATGGGCTTTGCCGGAGTGATCGCAGAGGTCCTCAACACGTGGGCGGGGAGTCTGGTCTCGCCCTGGTTCGTGATCGGTTCCATCTGGACCAACCTGTTCAACATGCCGTTGGGCGACGGCGACATCCTGCCGCCTCCGGCCCTGGCCTGGGCGGCTCTGATCGGGGGCGGCCTGTTCTGCCTCTGGCTCCTCTCGCGGCGCATCCGCGCCTACGAGGTGGTCCGATGAATGCGCTTGGCAAGACGGACAGCCGGATCGTCATCGAAAACGTTTCGAAGTTCTACGGCGAGGTCCTCGGGATCAACAAGGTCAACCTGACGATCCCACCCGGGATCACCGGCCTGGTGGGACCGAACGGCTCGGGCAAGACCACCTTGATGAACCTGATGGTGGGATTGATCCGTCCGACCCGGGGCGAGATCCGGATTCTGGGCGTCGCGCCGGACCATCCCGAAGAGCTGTTCCGGCTGGTCGGCTATTCGACGCAGTATGACGCCTTCCCGCCGGGCATGACCGGCTACCAGTTCATCTACTCGTACCTGCGGGTGCACGGCTTCGCGCACGCCGAGGCCGAAAAGATGACCTGGGAGGCAATCGAGCGCGTGGGGCTCACCGAGGCCGCGGGACGGAAAGTGGCCGGCTACAGCAAGGGCATGCGCCAGCGCATCAAGCTTGCGCAGGCCATCGCGCACCGCCCTACCGTGCTGATCCTGGACGAGCCGCTCAACGGCCTCGATCCCATGGCTCGGGCCGAGGTCATCGCGCTCTTCAGGAGCCTCGCCGCGGCCGGCCTTTACGTGATCGTTTCGAGCCACATCCTGCACGAGGTCGATCTGATCTCGGACCAGGTGGTACTGATCAACGGCGGCTACATCGTGGCCGAGGGCGAGATCGGCGGCGTGCGGGACGAGATGGAGGAAGAGCACCCGGTGCAGGTGCTGATCCGTTGCGACCGTCCCTCGCTCCTGGCTTCCAAGGTGTTCGAGCAGGACCACGTGGTCGAGGCGAGCATCCAGGACGACGGCCGGAGCCTGCTGGTACGGACCCGCAGCGCCGACCGTTTCTACATGATGCTTAATGAGGTCGTGCTCGAGACAGGCCTCGGCATCGAGACCGTGATGCCGACGGATGCCGACGTCAACGCGGTCTACCAGTACCTGATCGGAGAGAAGTCGTGAGCGAGACCTTGAGAGAGACCGTCCCCGCGCAGACGATTTCCCACGGTAATCCCTGGGGTCAGTGGAGGAACCAGGCGCTGGCCGTGATGCGCCTGGAGATGCGCAAGAGCTTCCTGAGCAAGCGGGTCTTCCTGCTGCTGGTGCTCGCGCTCATGCCGGTGTTCCTCCTGGGGATGCGGGCGATCATCCCGGTTGCCGTGGACGACCCTGCCAACCTGGCGGAGGCCACGAAAGTCTTTTCGGCCATCTATCAGGCGTTCACCGTGCGGGTGATCGTGTTCCTCGGCTGCGTCTGGATCTTCGGCAACCTGATCCGCCGCGAGGTGCTCGACCGGAGCCTTCATTATTACTTCCTGTCGCCGGTGCGGCGGGAGCTGCTGGTGGTCGCGAAATACCTGACCGGTGTGCTGGTGGCGATCGTGCTGTTCGGCTCCGCGACGCTGATCTCGTACCTGCTGGCCTACGCGCCGCACACGGGGGTGGGCAACTTCTTCTTCCGCGGCCCCGGCTTCGCGCACCTGGGCTCGTACCTGCTGGTGACCTCGCTCGCCTGCATGGGCTACGGCGCGGTCTTCCTTGCCTTGGGCTTCTTCTTCAAGAGCCCGGCGATCCCGGCCCTGGCGGTCTTCGGCTGGGAGCGCATCCTCTTCCTGCTGCCGCCGCTGCTCAAGAAGGTGAGCGTGTCCCACTACCTCCAGTCGCTCTGCCCGGTGCCCTTCGACGAGGGTCCGCTGGCCATCCTCGCGGATGCCCCCTCGCCCTGGATCTCGATTCCGGGTCTGCTCATCGTCTCCGCCGCGCTGCTGGCGCTGTCCGCGTGGAAGATCCGGAAGATGGAGATCAGCTACGAGGAGGATTGAGCCCATCCTTCCTCTCCCCGGCCCTCTCCCTCACCTGCGTGATGGAGAGGGAGTCTCCACCCGCGCTATAATCCAAACATGCTATCCATTCGTGGCCGGGTTGCGGTTCCGCTGCTGTCGGCTTTGCTCCTGTCCTGGGCTCCAACAGCCGGGGCGGACCCGGAGGAGCTTCGCCGAGCCTTCCTGGACCTGATCAACGCCCAGCGCGCGAGCCTCGGGCTCCAACCCCTGGTGCTGGAGCCCGAGCTGGTCCGGGCGGCGCAGGCCCACGCGGACGACATGACCACTCGTCAGTACGCGGGCTTCTCCTCGCCCGAGGGGCGCCAGACCGAGGACTGGGCCCGCCAGGCGGGCTACAAGTTCCAACTCGTCACCGGCAAGCTGGCCTTTACCGCCGAGCCCCCCGAGACCATCGCCGGGGGCTGGAAGCCGGATTCCAACCGCAACAGCCTGTTCCATCCGGACGTCCGGGACTTGGGCGTGGGAATCGGGCAGGTGCGGGGCACTCCGATCTACAGCTTCGTGCTCGCGCGCTCCGAGGAGAGCTACCTGGAGAGATACATCGCGGAGCTCTACGAGCGGCAGACCCTGGCCCTTCAGAGCGTCGAGCCGCTGCGCGAGGAGCTGCTGCTCAAGGTCAACGAGGCGAGGGCCGGGGCGAAGCTTCACCCCCTCACCCGGCATCCCGCCCTGGACGTCGCCGCCCAGGAGCACGCCGAGGCGGTGCTGGACGTGATCCGCTCCGGACGCCCCCTGGGCAAAGCGGGCCCGCTCGTCGCCAAGGTGAAGCGCCACAAGTACCGCTCTGCCGGACTCGTGGGAGAGAGGATCGTCACCGATGCCCTGACTCCGGAGCAGGCTATCAATGCGCTGCTGGAGGAGAGCAAGGGAGAGAGCTCGACGCTCCTCGGCCAGGGGTTCACCGAGATGGGGACCGGCCTGGCGTTCGAGCGGACCCCCGAAGGCTTCCGGATCATCTGGGTGCAGTGCCTGGCCCGTCCCGCCTCCAAGCCAACCGGAGCGGACACCAAACACGATCCCACAGAAGGGCCGGATCTGACACCGGTGCGCGAAACTGGTCCTGGAAGAGAAGGGGGAGGAAATGGCGGCAACGGCGGCTCTGGAGGGCAGTAGTGGGGCGGTAGCTCCGTGGTAGCATGCTGACATGCTTGCGACGAGCAGCCCGCTGGAGCGGCGACAGCGCAAGAGCCTCGGCGCCTTCTACTCGCCTCCCTCTTTGGTCGAACCCATGGTCGCCTGGGCCGTCACCCGGGCCGACCAGTCGGTGCTCGATCCGTCCTGCGGCGACGGAGTCTTCCTGGAGAGCGCGGCCCGTCGGCTGAGCGATCTCGGCGCCGGTCCGGAACGGACCGCCTCTCTCCTGCACGCGGTCGACCTCAACCCTGACGCCGCGCGGTTCACGCGGGATCGCCTTGCCTCGGAGCTTGGCCGGCCGTTCTCCAACACACGGATCTCGAGCTTCTTCTCGCTGCCTCCTCCGGGAGGCCTGTTCGGCCCGACCGAGGGCGTCGACGTGGTGATCGGCAATCCACCGTACATCCGTTATCAGGACTTCGCCGGAGGAGCGCGTCTGGAAGCCCTGGAGCGAGCCGCGCACGCGGGTGTTCAGCTCACCCGCCTTGCCTCCTCGTGGGCTCATTTCGTGGTCCATGCGGCCGCTTTCGTGCGGCCGGGGGGACGACTGGCCCTGATCCTGCCGGCCGAGCTGATCCACACCTCCTACGCGGCTCCGCTGCGGGAGCACCTGCGCCGGTCCTTCGGGGAGGTCCACATCGTCTCGTTCCGCCAGGCGGTCTTCCCCGAGGTCCAGGAGGAGGTCGTGCTGCTCCTCGCGGCTGGGAAGAATGGTGGTCCGGGCCGTCTCGGTCTGGCTGAGGTCGAGTCCTGCTCGGATCTCGCCGATCTCACGGCTGTCCTCGAGAGCGCCGAGGTTTTTGCTCCCGGCGAGGAACCGGAGAAATGGCTGCCGGACTACGCAGCCCATCCCGGGGCCGTTATCCTCGACCATCTCCAAGACCGCGGCCTCCTGCTTCCCCTCGGGGAGATCGGGAAGGCGGGCATCGGGTTCGTCAGTGGAGCGAACGAATACTTCATCCTGACTCCCGAAGAGGCAGCCAGGTGGCATCTTCCCGAGGGATCTTTAAGGCCGGCCCTCGTCCGGGCGCGCCAGATCCCCGGCCTTCAGCTCACGCCCGCCGACGTCGAGCTGCTGCAGTCCCGCGGAGAGCGTTGCCTGCTCTGGCTCCCCGGAGACCGGCTGACCCCGGCGGAGCAGGCCTACGTCCGGAGAGGAGAGGAGCTCGGCTATGACACGCGGTACAAGTGCCGTGTCCGCTCGCCTTGGTTCCGCGTTCCGGGCGTGGTCACGCCGGACGCGTTCCTGACCTACATGAGCGATGTCGTGCCGCGTCTGTGCCTCAATCGAGCCCAGGTCGTCTCCTCGAACACGCTGCTCGCGGTCCGCCTGCCCCAAATTCCCGTTGCACTGCGAAAGGCTTTCGTGACCGCCTTCTACAACTCCGCGACGCTCCTTTCCTGCGAGAGAATCGGGAGGAGCTACGGGGGCGGGGTCCTGAAGCTGGAGCCTCGCGAAGCGGACCGGCTCCTCGTCCCTTCGGCGGCCCTGGTGGCCCGGCAAAAGGAGGCTCTGTTGAAGCAGGCGGCCCAGGTGGATACGGCGCTCCGGAACGGGCGCGAGGGCTTTCTGGACGAAGCGGTAGAAGCCGTCGACGCCATTCTCTTCCAGGGGGAAGGGATCGCCCGGAGCGAGATGGCAGCGGCAAGGACATCTCTCCACGAGCGGCGCCGGGCTCGTGCCCGGCCCCGCGGCAGGAAATCCCGGATCGTCTCCATCTCGTCCCACCGTGGCTCGTAAGACCAGCCCCCTCCTCGCGAGGAGCCCGGGTTGTCGCTCCCTCTTCGAGATGTACCAATGGTCCGTCGCGGCCAAGCCGTCGCGGTGGACTCAGGTCGAGAACCGCTTCTTCTCCGCCATGTGGGAGTTCGATCAGGCCTTTGCCGCCGGGCTTGCCAACCAGGGAGACAATCAGAACGGCAAGGGGGACTTCTTCACGGACCTCATCGCCCTGATTCTGGAGAACTGCTCCGGAAAGGAGCTGCACGGCCGGGGCGCGGTGCCGGGGCTGATCTTCCCGAATCACAACCTCGACACCTCCTATCCCAAGGAGGGGACTGTCGAGATCCTGATCGAGACCAAGGTGGCCGGAGCCCCGAAGTCTCCCAGGAATCCGCTCCAGAAGAACCTCCTGGGCAGGCCGGGCAGCTCGGATCTAGACAAGCGGGTGAAGGAAGCCGGTCTCAAGACCATCGATCTCAAGGCCGAGTGGGCACGGGATGCCGGCCAGGGAGGAGGACCTACGAGCGACCTGCTGACCTGGCTGCGCCAGAGCAAGCCGCTCTCGTTTCTCTTCCTTGCCATCCGGGTGGTGGACAAGGCCGACCTGGAGCGCACGCTGTTCTTCGCCAATGCCGCGAACCGGATGATGGACGACGTCGGTCTGGTCGTGTATGAGCCCGATCCTTCCGGCCAGGGATACCTGGCCCGCAAGGTCCCGCCCCACCTGGAGCTCGACCGCGTCCTGAGCCGGGTCTGTACCGCTCTGCGTGTCCTGCCGTAGGTCAGCGTTCGAGTTGCCGGAGGCGGATGCGCTCGTCGTCCAGAACGTACCAGAGATGGCCCCGTGTGTCGGCGGCGAGGCCCTCGGCCTTGGAGTGGACGCCCAGGTCCTGGACCCTCTCGGCCTCGACGCCGCTCCAGCGCGGCGGGGGCTTGGGCAGGGTGAAGCGGTGCAGGCAGGACTCCGCCCGCTCCCCCTCGGGATGGTCCTGGAGGATCGCGCTCTCCTCGGGCGTGCTGTCCAGGCTGCCGGTGATGGCGAGGAAGCCGTCCCCGTCCTCTTCCAGGGCGCGGATGCCTCTCGGCTCGCGAGCGGTTCCCACCCCCTCCAGGACCCAGAGCTGCCGGACGGACGGGTCGTCCGGCGGGTTCCGGAAGAGCTTGTCGATCCCCTCGATCTCCACCAGGATCGGGTGCCCGTCCCCGGTCACCGGGTAGCGGAGGCCCAGGAGAAGGGCTCCGCCCTGTCGGAACGCCGCGCCCTCGATATCGACTGGCCAGTCTTCCTCGTGGATCCGCTCGGCCCACTTCTTCCCCTTTTTCCGGCCCTTTTTGCGGGTCTCCCGGATGCAGCGCCGCTCCTCGCCGCCGGGCTCGATCAGCTCCAGCCCGCTCTCCCGCAGGGCGTCGTTGAGCAGGCGGTGGAGCTTGAAGCGGCCGTGGGCGATCTCCAGCTCGAGCTCACCCTCGTCGAGCCGGCCGTGGAGCCGGTCCTCCCGAAAGCGGGCGATGAAGTGGCGCGTGGGCTCCAGCGGACCGGACTTGGTGCCGAAGTGGGAGCCGAAGATGTAGACCCGGCTTCCGGAGCGGGCCATGGCCTCGGCGTCCTCGGTCCGGACCTTCGGCTCCATCCGCACCTTGCGCGGCCGGACCAGCTCCCAGCCGTCCCGCCCCTTGCCCAGGGCGTGCAGGGCCTTTTCCACCCGGCCCTCGTCCGAGCAGGACCAGAAGGCCATCTCCCAGCCGTGCGCCTTCAGCACCTCCGGGCTCTGGATGGCGAGCAGGGCCGAGGCTTCGCTCGCCGGCTGGTCGACCACGATCTCTCTCATGGCGGCACGAGTCTCGCAAAGAGCGTGCCTCGACCGGACGGCCGCTCATTCCGATCGTCCCCCAATATTTGGACAACATGAAACGCTTCGCCCTTCGGCTCATTCTCGGCCTTCTCCTGGCCGCGGTGGCCATCTACCCGCTCTACCTCGTGGCGGGCAACTGGTACCTGCGCTCGGGCGACCTCGAGCGCCGCCTCAACCGCCGGCCCGAGCGGCTGCTCATCCAGACCGGTTCCGCCTGGACTCTCTGGCCCGGCGTGATCCACGTGCGGGGCTTCCAGATCCGCAACCAGACGAAGACCGCGCAGTGGTGGGCGTCCGTGGACTCCGGCACCTTCCGTCTGCAACTGCTCGACCTCCGCGACCGGGAGCTCGTCATCACCGGGCTGAACGGGACCGGCGTCAGCTTCCGCCTGCGCCGCCGGGTGGATGGACGGAAATGGGCACGCCCTCCCCGCCTGGCGCTCCAGCCGCCGATCCCCGGGTTGACCAATCCGCCGGCCCGGCCTCCCGAAGTGATCTATCGCCAGCCCGGGAGGCAGGCGCGTGCCCGCCGCGATCCGTGGCGCATCCGCCTGGCCCAGGTGGACCTCGACTCGGTGCGGGAGATCTGGATCGACGAGTTCCGCTTCGCCGGGGAGGCGCGGATCGCCGGCGGGTTCGACATGACCATCTGGCGCCGCCTGGCCGTCGATCCGACCCGTCTCCGGATCGTCTCCGGCGGGATCTCCCTCGGAGCGGGTCCGCAGGCCGGGTCGATCCTCGCTGACGCTTCCGGACAGATCGACGGCGAGATCTCTCCCTACTCTCCGGCCGAGCACCGGGGCTGGAACGTCTTCCGCTTCCTGAGCGGGCGCGCCGAGGTCGAGGGGACGATCCCGAGCCTGGCGTTCCTGGACGGGTACCTGAGGAAGACCCGGTGGCTCCGGATCGATGCCAAGGACGGCCCCGTGGCCGTGGACCTGCGGATGCGCCGCGGCCAGATCCTTCCGGAGAGCCGCTTGGAGGCGAAGACGGAGCGGTTGATGGCCTCCACCCTCGAATACCGGGCCGAAGGACCGGGCCGGGTGGTCTGGGAGGTGCTCCCCGGAGAGGATTCCCGGGTGGCCCTGGCCTTCGATACCTTCCAGGTGACCCGGCGCGGGCAGCGCCAGCCGCACGTCCGCGGCAAGGATCTGCGCATCGAGGCCGTGAACGGTCCGCCCCGCCTGATCGAGCGCGACCTCTTCACCCCCAGGCGGATCGCGATCGAGATGCCTGGGGCCGAGGTGCCCGACCTCTCCTTCTACAACGCGTACCTTCCGCGCGGCTCCGGCCTGGAGCTGACCGGCGGCTCGGGCCGGATGAGCGCCCGGTTCCGCGCCGCGGCCCCGGACTGGAACGGCACCGGCGACATCCGCCTCGATGCCCGCGGCGTGGCCGGCCGTTTCGAGGGACGGCCCCTGCGGGGAGACTTGGCTGTCCGCACGCTCATCCGCGAGGCGGACTTCCGGGGCAAGCGCTTCGACGTGTCCGGGACCAAGCTCGACCTGACCCGGGTCTCCGTCCCGGGGTCCGGCCTGCCTGGAGGCGACTGGTGGGCGCGGTTGCACCTGGACCAGGCGATCATCGAGCCGGGCGCCCCGGTCTTCCTGCGCGCCAAGGTAGAGAGCACGCTCTCCGATCCGCGGCCCATCTTCGCCTTCGTCGCCCCCGAGACCCGCGACCGGGTCCTGCGCTGGGTGGACGACCTCCTGCTCGTTCAGGGCATCGGCGCCGTGGCGGACGTGGCCGTGGGGGATGGCGCCGTGAGCATCGACGATCTGGCCGTGGCCGGCGGCGAGGCGAGCATCCAGGGGAGGCTCCGCTTCGGAGGCGCGGGCAAGCAGGGCATCCTCTACGCGAGCTACGGCCGCTGGGATGTGGGCGTCGAGCTGGACGGCGCCCAGCGGGACTGGAAGATCCTGCGTCCGAAGAAGTGGTTTGCAAACCAGATGGGGGTCGAGGACCGTACCTCAGGACGATGAGAACCATGCTCCTCTTCGCGGCCCTCCTGGCACTTTCCGCCCGTCAGGGCTCTCCCGCGCCCGAAAGCTCTCCGGTGGTGCTTGAGCTGTTCACCTCCCAGGGCTGCTCGAGCTGCCCGCCCGCGGACCGGCTGCTCTCCCGGCTGGCGAAAGACCCCGGGCTCGGCGAGCGGGTGATCCCCCTGTCCTTCCACGTGGACTACTGGAACTACATCGGCTGGACCGACCCGTTCTCCGCGAAGCGCTGGTCGGAGCGCCAGCAGGTCTACGCCCGCGCCTTCCGGAGCAACCGGCTGTACACCCCGCAGCTCGTGGTGGCCGGCCGTACCCATCTGAACGGCTCGGACGAGGCCGGAGCCCGGAAGCGGATCGCGGAGGCCCTGGCCGCCGAGCCCGCCGGCCGGGTGACGCTCGCCGTCGAGCCTCTGGGAGACCGCCTGAAGGTGAAGGCCGGGGCGAAGCTGGTCCGCGCCATGGAGGGTCCGCTCGACCTCTGGGTCGCGGTCTACGAGAAGGATCTGACCACGAAGGTGGGATCGGGAGAGAACGCTTCCAGCACCCTCCACAACGACTACGTGGTGCGGCGGCTGGAGAAGGCGCTGACGCTGCCCGGAACGGTTGGGGCGGACTCGGGCGAGATCGTGCTCGGTCTGGATAAGCGGTGGAACCGGCGGAATCTCGGAGTCACCGCATTCCTCCAGGACCCCCGGACCATGGCGATCCACGGGGCGGCGGCCGTTTCGGAGCCGTTCTGAGGAAATTCGGAGCGGTCCGGAACTTTTCGGGCCGTTCCGAAACGCTTGGGATTGCTTCCGAGCCGCTCGGAGCCGCTCCCACGGATTCGGAACGGCTCGCGAGGATTCAGATCGCGTCCAAACTTTTCAGGACGGCTCGAAAACTTTCCGATCCAATCCCTTGGATTCGGAACGGTCCGCGACTGTTTCGGAACCGTTCCAGGCCGCTGGGATCGCTCTGAAGAGTTTCCGATCCCGTCGCAGGATTTTTGAACGGCTCCGAATCTTTCCGGCCCAATCCGAACGCTTCAGAATGGCTCATCTCACCCGGATCGCGTAGCTCTCCAGATCCACCCGTCTGCCCTCTTCCTCGGCGGAGATCCGGATCGTGTAGGCGCCCGGCTTCAGGGTGCCCGCGGGCAGAGTGATCCCGAAGTCCTTCGATTCGCTGTCCCGGACAAGGCCGTCGGCGCTCCAGACGGTCTTGCCGGAGGCGTCGGCGATCTCGACCCGGTGAACACGGTGGGTCTCCTCGTGCCTTGGCGACAGGATCAGGCTCGCGGCCCTGCCGGCAGGCACCTCTTCGGCTTCGGACCCGCCGCGGACCACGTCCTGCGTCGGGCGCAGGTCCCCGATCCAGGCGTTGATCTGTGGAGTCGGCGCGGCCGGGCCGGCGGAGGCGATGCGGTCGAGCTGCTCCCGCATCTCTTTCTCCTGCCGGCGGAGGCTCTCGACCTGCGCGCTCAGCTCGGCCATCCGTTCGCGGCCGGCGCCGTCCGGCACCGGAGGAGCGGGAGCCGCCGGCGCCGGGGCTGACGGCCGGTTCGCCCGGGCGAGCTGCTCCTCCAGGTCGCTGGCGCGGCCCGCGGTCCAGAGCCAGCCGCTCGCCGCAACCAACCCGGCCAGGCCCGCGGCCAGGGCGGCGGAGCGCCATCGCGGTGCGGCTCTCTCCGCCTTCCTAGCAGACGTAGGGAAAAGGGCGACACGGTCGTCCTCCTCCAGGCGACGGCTCGTCCGGACCATCTCCAGCTCGGCCGCGCACTGCGGGCAGGTTTCGAGGTGGCGCTCCAGGATGTCGGGGTCGATCCCTTCGGGGGTCTCTCCCCAGGCGAGGGCGACCAGGGTTTCGGAGGGGATGTGCTGGTCGTAGATCCGCCAGGCTAGGCGGGTCTCTTCCAGGGCTTGACGGCAGTTGGTGCATCCCTCCAGATGCACGCGGACCTCTCCCTGTTCCCTCTCGTCGAGGGTGCCGTTCAGGTACCAGGGGAGGAGCTCGGCGACATGATCACAATTGAAAGGATTCATGGGCGTATCGTCTCTCCGCCCTTTTTGGGCGTTCGCGCGACGAGTTTGTTACGCCCATGCTCCGCCTTCCCCGGAGGGCCGGCCAGCAGCTCCGCGCGCAGGGTCACGGCCCGTTCGCGGCAGCGGAGAACACGTACACGGAGGGTGCCTTCGGCGACCTGGAGGCGCTGGCTCATCTCCCTGTAGGAGAGGCCGAGGACGAGCATGCGCCAGAGCTCGCGGCACTCCTGGGAGGCGCGGTCGAGCACGCGGAGGAGGAGGTCGCGCTCGGCGTGGTCGTCCACCGCCGGGCGCGGTATTCCGCCAACCCGGCCGGCGGCCCGGCCCTCCTCCTGGTCCACGGCCTCCAGGTCGGTGAACTGCCACTTGCCCTGGGAGCGGATCTGGTCCAGGCAGGTGTGGCAGACGACCCGCCAGAGGTAGGTGCGGAGGCTCGACTCGCCGCGGAACTTCCCGTCGCCGAGCAGGCGGGTCACCTCCAGCCGGACGTCCTGGAGGACGTCGTCCCAGCGGTGGGCCAGACGGCGCTGATAGGGCCAGGCCGCGCGGGCGATCCATCCGTCCATGGTCGCGACGGCGTCCGGATCGCCCCTCAGGAACCTGGCCACCATGTCGCGGTCGTCGGCCATGCTGTCCATCCTATCTCTCTTCCTCTATAAGATAGGCATGATCGGTGAGGGAAGATCGTCGCGCCGAGCGTCCTTTTATACACCGGCCGGCGGTCTGCCGGCTCTCTGCTCCTGCCCTGGAGTAGACTGGCTCCAACGAGAGGCGGTCTTTGAAGATCCTGCGTGCTCGATCCCGCTATCCCCTGCCTGCTCTCTGCTCCTGCGCGCTAGCCCTTCTCGGAGGACTTTTAGGAACACTGTGTCTGTCGTGCGCTTCGGCACCCCCGGCTCCTCCCTCCGCCGTCCCGACCCCCGCAGGACCTGCTCTCCTCGAACAAGGTGTCCCTCAGGAGCGGGAGATCCGCGCAGGGGAGATCCACGAGCACCGGATCGCGGTCCAGGCCGGAGGCTACGCCCGGGTGATCGTGGGCCAGACCGGGGTGGACGTGGCGGTGCGGCTGGTCGGGCCATTGGGAGAGGAGATCGCGACGGCGGACGGGGTGGGCGGCAGGAAGGAGCCGGAGCTGCTGTCCTGGATCGCTTCTACGGATGGGGACTTCCGGCTCCTGGTCACTCCGCGCGAGCCGGCCGGGGCTGGTCCGTACAAGGTGACGCTGGAGGAGCTGCGGTCCTCGACAAAGGGGGATGCCGAGCGGGTGGCTGCCGAGCGGACCACCTCCGAAGCGGACCACTGGCTGGCACGGGAGGATGCCGACGCCAAGAGGGAGGCCTTGACCCGCTATGAGAAGGGGCTCGCCCTGTGGCAGTCGGTCGGCGACCGTCGCCGTGAGGTCAAGGCTCTCAATCAGATCGGTTTGATTCACCGCAGGCTCGGGGAAACGGAGAAGGCGCTGTCCTTGTACGAACGAGCCCTTGCCCTGGCGCGCGAGGCCGGCGACCTGGCGGGAGAGGCCGAGACGCGCAACAACCTCGGAGTCGCCCGGTACCAGGGAGGCCAGAGCCAGATGGCGATCCAGGACCTCCAGGAATCCCTGCGCCTGTGGGAGGAGCTCGGGGAGACAGACCAGATCGCCTCGACCGCCTACTCCCTGGGAGCTGTCCAGTACTCATTCAGCGATCTGGAGGGGGCTCTTGCCTCCTACGAGCGTGCCCGTGGGATGGGCAGCATGGGTACCCAGGCTCAGATCCTGGCGGGCATCGCTTCGGTTTTCCGGGACCGGGGAGATGTCGACTCCGCGCTGGGTCTCTACGCGCAGGCACTCGACTTGAGCCGGAAGGCCAACCATCAGACCTCCGAGGCCTCGATTCTGCAGAACCTGGGAAACAGCTATCTGCGCCAGGGCGAGCTTCAGAAAGCCCTCGACCACTTCACACGGGCGCTCGAGCTGCAGGAGAAGCTGGGCGACAGAGGGAACCAAGCCTGGATTCTCTACTATCTGGGAGTCACGTCGCTCCACCTCGGCGACGCCGATCAGGCGCTCAAGCACTACAACGCTTCCCTTCAGATCTATCGCGAGACGGGAGGCATGGCCTGGCAGGGATACGTGCTGCGGGACATCGGCTGGGCCCACCAGATGCTCGGCGAGCCGCGAGTGGCCCTGGAGCACTACGCCCGCGCTCTCGAGATCGGCAACGAGACGGGCATTCGCCTCATCGAGGCGGCGGCGCTCCACGGGATGGGACGCGCGCATCTCGACCTCGGGGAACCCGGGGAAGCGGCGCGGCTCTTCGAACGGACCCTGGATTTCTATCGCGAGACCCAGGATGCCCTGGGGGAGCTCAGCGCGCTGCTGGAGCTGGGGCGGGCTTTTCAGGCCCTCCACGACGAGAAGCGGGCGGCGGAGAGCTTCCGGCTGGCGCTCGACCTGAGCCGGCAGCGCAAGACCCTGCTGACCGAGGCCGTGGCTCAGGCCGCCCTGGCCCGGCTGAGCCGCGACCAGGGAGATCTCCAGGAGGCCGCGTCCGCCATTGAGGAGGCTCTGCGGATCATCGAATCCATCCGGCCCAAGGTCGCCAGCCAGTGGCAACGGGTCTCGTTTTTCGCTTCCCGCCGCGAGTACTATGATTTCTACATTGACGTCCAGATGAGACTGCACGAGCGCGATCCGGCCGGGGGGCACCTGGCGGCGGCGCTGGCGGCGAGCGAGCGAGCCCGCTCCCGTGCCCTGCTCGACCTGCTCAACGAGGGCCGTATCGATCTCAGACGGGGCATCGACCCGGAGCTGAAACGGAGCGAGGAGGAGGTCGGCAGACGGCTCTCCCTGCTTCAGGGCCAGCTCCTGGACGACCTCTCCAAGGACGGGAAGCACGCGGCCCGGATCGAGCTGGAGCTGGACCAGGCCGAAGAAGAGAGGGAGCGGATCGACGGGCAGATCCAGCGGGATTACCCGCACTATGCCGCCTTCTCGACTCCCGCACCGCTGCCGCCGGAGAAGATCCAGGGATTGCTCGACGAGCACACCGCCTTCCTGCAATATGCCGTAGGCCCGGAGCACTCCTATCTTTTCGTGGTCACGCGGGACAGGCTGGAAGGGTATCGATTGCCTGGCGCGAAAGAGCTCGCCGACGAGGTGGACACCCTCCGCGGGTTGCTCCAAGAGCCTGGGCGCCGGTACTTCAGCCGGTACGCCGAAAGCGCGCACCGCCTGTACAAGACTCTTCTGGGACCGGCCGAGGCCATGTTGCGGGACAAGAAGCGCCTGATCCTCTCGCCGGACGGCCCGCTCCTCCTGCTCAGCTTCGAGGCGCTCCTGACCTCACCGGACGTGCCCCAGGCAGGAGGATACGAGAGCCTCTCTTACCTGATCCGTGACAGATCGGTGGCCTATGCGCCTTCCGCCAGCGTCTTTGCGGAGTTGGGCAGGGCGCCCTCCGCGACCCCTGCCTCCTCGGAGCCGGCCCTCTCCTTCCTGGGCTTCGCGGATCCCGACTATGGGCGCTGGGCTGACGGCTCGGCCAGCCCAGCGGATGCGGGGCCGATTGCACAGTCCTTTCAGCGCGCCGGCCTCCTCTCGCTGCGGCGGCTTCCAGGCTCGCGCCGGGAGGTCGAGGAGGCGACGAGCCTGTATCCGCCGGAGCAGTTCCGGCTCTACGTCGATGGGGAGGCGACCGAGGAGAACGTCAAGGACAATCCATACCTGCGGCACGCGAGGTGGATTCATTTCGCAGTCCACGGTTTCGTCAACGAGACCCGCCCCGAGTACTCGGGCCTCGTCCTGACGCTGGACGAAGACTCCCGGGAGGACGGCCTCCTGCAGGTTCACGAAATCTTCAACCTGGAGCTGGACGCGGACCTGGTCGTGCTGTCCGCCTGCGAGACGGCTCTCGGCAAGAACGTGAAGGGGGAGGGGCTCCTTGGGGTGAGCCGCGCCCTGCTCTATGCCGGGGCGGCCAGCGTCGTGGTGAGCCTGTGGCAGGTGGCGGACAACGCCACCCCTGAGCTCATGGTCAGCTTCTATCGCCAGTTGTTGCAGAGCGGCGACAAGGCGGAGGCGTTGCGTGTTTCAAAGCTGAAGCTTATCGATGGAGGCACCCACGCCCATCCTTATTACTGGGCGCCGTTCATTCTCATCGGTCAACCGGGATCCGGTGTAACGTCTCCGCAAGTAGCCCGCCAGAGAGAAGGAGGATTTTGACGAGCTTTCCGTGCCTTCCAACGCTGCTTTTTGAGGAGAGGAGATTCAGATGCCCGACCAAGACCAGCCCGGTGTCCACAAACCCGAACATCCCCCTCCAGCACAGCCGCCGCCGCCCGGCTCCGTGCCGGCCGCGGCAATCGCCCTCGTCTCCGAGGTTGCAACGTTTCTGGCACTGACGGCCGGCCGGGTTGACCTGGCCTTCTGGGCGGCGGTCGTTGGCTTGGTCGCCACCATCGTGCTCCTCCTCCTGCTTCTCCGAGGGCAGGATGTGGCTCCGCTCGTGGGACCCATACCGGGCCCGCCGCCGCGGCTCCCGGCGGCTCTTGCTCTCGTCTTTGCGGCAGCCACGTTCCTGGCCCTGTTGTCCGATCGCCCCGGCCTGGCGCACGCACTTTCGGTCGTCGCCGCGATCGCCGCGGGTGTGACCCTCGTCCTGCTTCTCCGGGGGCGGGGTGCGCCTGCCGCGAGACCCGGGGCGAGACGGTAAGAGCGCCCCTCCGGCAACATCCCCCAAGCCCCCGGCGGAATCCCGCCGGGGGCTTCTCTATACTTGGGGGCCGGAAAGGAGGCGTGATGAAGAAGAACAGCATTGCCTTGACCCTCGCCCTGACCCTCGCTTTGACCCTGACGTCCTTCCCCCTGGCCGCCCACGAGGAGACCGCGAACACTCCGGTCGTTCCGATCCTCAGCGTCCAGGCCAACGGCGAGGCGCGGGTCGCCCCCGACGAAGCCACGGTCCGTCTCGGGGTCCTCGCCCAGGCTCCCACGGCCCGGGCGGCCATGGACGAGTCCAACCGCTCGGCCAACGCCATCCTGGAGGCCATCCGCAAGCTCGGCGTCCGCGCGGAGGATATCCAGACCTCCGAGCTGAACCTCAACCCGGTCTACGCCAACGTCCCCGAGAGCCGGGGAGGCGAGCCGCGCATCTCCGGATACCAGGCCACGAACGTCGTCTCCGTCCGCCTGGAGAAGCTGGACCAGGTCGGCCCCGTGGTCGACGCCGGCCTCGCCGCCGGGGCCAACCGGCTCGACGGCGTCCTCTTCGGTCTGCGCAATGACGAGGCCGCCCGCGCCACCGCCCTGACCCGGGCCGCCGCGGCCGGCCAGATCAAGGCTCAAACGCTCGCCAAAGCCCTGCGCGTGCGCCTGGTCGAGATCGTGGAGGTCGTCGAAGGGGGCGTCACCGTCTTCCAGCCGCCCATGTACCGGAGGCAGGCCATGGCCATGGAGATGAGCACGGCCGACACCCCGGTCTCCGCTGGCCAGGTGGGGATCGACGCCAGCGTCACGCTGCGCTACCGGATCGAGCCCTGCCCCGCGCAAGGGTGCCCGTGACCGGAACGTCCGCCGAAGATGTCGTCGCCCGCCTCGGCCTGAAGCCGCACCCCGAGGGGGGCTTTTACCGGGAGACGTTCCGGGATGCTTCCCGGGACGGGGACCGGGGGGCGAGCACGGCCATCTACTACCTGCTCCGCGAAGGGGACTCTTCGGCCTGGCACCGGGTGACCGACGCCGCCGAGGTCTGGCACCACTACGCCGGAGCGCCGCTGGAGCTGAGCCTCTCCCCGGGCCGCGGGCGGACCGTGGTCCGTCTCGGCTCCGACCTCGCCGCCGGGGAGGAGCCCCAGGCCGTGGTGCCGGCCGGGGTCTGGCAGAGCGCCCGTCCCCTCGGGGGCTGGGTCCTGGTCGGCTGCACGGTCGCCCCGGGCTTCGACTTCGCCAGCTTCGAGATGGCCCCGCCGGGCTGGGAGCCGGAAGAATGAGGCTCTTCCCCGTCCTTGTCCTTCCTGTCCTTTATGTCCTCTGTACAGCCTGCGCGAACGGCGAAACCGCCCCGCCGCCCCCCGAGCCGCTCGCCAAACCGCTCACGACCGTCCCGACGCCCGGGGCCGAGGCGCGCCGGGAGAAGACCGAGAGCCTGATCTGCTTTCCCGAGCTGCCTCCCGGGGCCGAGCAGGCGCTCCTCGGCATCCAGACCGCGGCCGAGGCGGGCGACCTGGAGGCCCTCCGCCGCTGGCTGGCACCCGGCACCGGCTGGAGCTTCGATCCCGAGGCCCTCCGCGAGCTGGCCGCCACCCTCGACCGCGGCTGCCTGGAGGACGAGACCGGCCAGCGGGTTCTCTGCCCGCCCGAGCACCGGTCCGATCCCGACTATCCGGGCTGGCGCGCCGGCATCCAGCGCCGTCCGGAAGGTTGGCGGCTGATCTATTTCGCCGCAGGTGTTTGAGTTAACATCCGCGTCACCTCTTGGGGGAGATCCATGAGCCCGAGCTCCGCTGTCTCCGCGACCCAGTTTTCCGACCTCGAGCCGTCTGAAGACCTCAATTCGTTCCGCATCGCCCAGAAACAGTTCGACCAGGCCGCCCGGTTCATCCCGCTGCTCCGCAACGGGCTGAAGGAATACCTGAAGTGCCCGGTCCGGGTGATCACGATCCACTTCCCGGTGGAAATGGACGACGGCTCGGTGCGCACCTTCGTGGGCTACCGCGCCCTGCACAGCCGGGTGCGGGGTCCGGGCAAGGGGGGCATCCGCTACCACCCGGACGTGACCGAGGATGAGGTGCGGGCCCTCGCCTCCTGGATGACCTGGAAGTGCGCCGTGGCCGACGTCCCGTTCGGCGGTGCCAAGGGTGGGATCATCTGCGACCCGAAGAGCCTGTCGGACAACGAGCTGCGCCGGATCACCCGGCGCTTCATCGCCGAGTTGGGGGATGCCATCGGCCCCCACACCGACATCCCGGCGCCGGACGTCAACACCGGCCCGAACACCATGGCCTGGATCTATGACACGTACCAGATGATGCACCCCGGCAACAACAACCTGCCGGTGGTGACGGGCAAGCCGGTGGGGATCGGCGGCTCGCTCGGGCGGAGGGAGGCGACCGCCCAGGGCGCGCTCTACGTGACGCAGAGGGCCATCACAAGAGGTGCGGTACCCGGGCTCGGCTCCCTGGAGGGGGCCACGCTGGCGATCCAGGGATTCGGCAACGCGGGGGCGATCGCGGCCGAGCTGTTCGCCTCGGCCGGAGCGCGGGTGATCGCGGTCAGCGACTCGCGCGGCGGCATCGTCCGGCAGGAGGGGCTCGACCCGGCCGAGGTCCAGGCGCACAAGGACCGCACCCGCTCGGTGACCGGATTCCCGGGAGCGGAGGCGGTCACCAACGAGGCGCTCCTGGAGCTGCCCTGCGACATCCTGATCCCCGCGGCATTGGAGAACCAGATCCGCGGGGACAACGCGCCCCGGATCCAGGCCCGGCTCGTGGTCGAAGCGGCCAATGGTCCGACCACGCCGGAGGCCGACCGCATCCTCCTCGAAAGAGGCATCCAGGTGCTGCCCGACATCCTGGCCAACTCGGGAGGCGTCACGGTCAGCTACTTTGAGTGGGTGCAGAACAACGAGAACGAGCAGTGGACCCTGAAAGAGGTCGAGGAGAAGCTGCGGGGGAAGATGGAAAAGGCCACGGACGGGGTGATCGACACCCGGGAGCGCCTCAGCCGGGAGAGCCCGGGCGAGCCCATCGACCTGCGGACGGCCGCCTTCGCACTGGCCATCGAGCGCGTCGCCCGGGTGGCTCTGGACCGGGGGATCTGGCCTTAAAGTGAGGTCCTAAACCGCCTCTTCCACCTCCGTATACGACCGGCCGACCTCTTCTTCCGCGGCCCGGGTCCAGATCTCGAGCTCCTCGGGGCTCATGGAACCGACCGGCTCCATCCGCGCGTCCCGGTAGCCCCACTTCTCGATGTCCACCAGGTACTGCGAGCGGGAGAGGATCGTGCCGCGGCAGAGGCGCTCGCTCGAGGACGAGGAGCCGTGGCTGTGGCGCAGGCGCTGGATCAGGCTGTCCATGACTTTCGAGGGGATACGGTCCGCGTCGGCGGGATAGATGTAGCCGAACAGGATGAGGTGGCTGAGCAGGACCGGCCAGTGCGGGCCGAAGCGGCTGAGCAGGCGGTCCCAGTCGAGCTCTTCCACCCGGGCGCGAAGGACGTGGGCCACGTCGCCCCCGTCGAAGCGCTCGCGCTCCTGGATGAACGCCTTCGACCAGATCATCTCCTCCGCCGGGCAGAGCCGGGCGGGGATGCCGAGGACCTCCTCGTCCATCGCGTGCTCGAACCAGAGGTCGTCCACCCGGGCGATCCCGTTGCCCGAGCTGAAGATCACGTCGACGAAATCATCCCCCCAGTACCCTTTGCCCAGCCAGTGGGGAAAGGGGAGCGAGACCGAGCAGCCGATCCGCTTCAGTTCCTCCAGGGTGCGCTCGAAGTCCCGCGGATGGACGAAGATGTCGAAGTCCTTGGTATGACGCACAATTCCCGTGTAGCGGGCGAACGCGTAGGCGCCGCCGACCAGGAAGGGTACCCGCGCCTCTTGGAGCCGGGTCATGGCCCGGCGATAAAACTCAAGGGTCTCAGGCGCGAGCTCGCCGTGGGGTTTTTCGGTCGTTGCGATCATGGCCCCAAGGTGAGCAAAGAGCGTACCAGGAGTGGATCTGGCACGGGGCATGCTGGGAAGGCCATCGAAGGTGGGAGGAAGGAGAGAGGAATGGAACCGAACAACGGAATGGTGCGGATCGCTGCGGTGGGCGACCTCCACTACGCCCAGTCGCTCGACCCGTCCCTGCGGGACATGCTGTCCCGGGCCGCCCGCGAGGCCGACGTGCTGCTGCTCTGCGGCGACCTGACCGACCACGGTCTGCCCGAAGAGGCGCAGGGCCTGGCGCGGGAGATCCACAGCTCGGTCGGCATCCCGGTCATCGCCGTGCTCGGCAACCATGACTTCGAGAGCGGCAAGCAGGACGAGGTCAAGAAGATCCTGTCCGACAGCGGCATGCGGATGCTGGACGGCGACGCCGTCGAGGTGGCCGGGGTGGGGTTCGCGGGGCTCAAGGGCTTCTGCGGCGGCTTCGGCAAGCGCGCGCTCGGGCCATGGGGCGAGCAGATCATCAAGGACTTCGTGCGCGAGGCGGTGGACGAGGCGCTGAAGCTGGAGTCGGCCCTGGCCCGGCTGCGGCGGGTGCCCCGGGTCGGGGTGCTCCACTACTCGCCGATCCAGGAGACGGTCGAGGGGGAGCCGCCCGAGATCTTCGCGTTCCTCGGCTCGAGCCGGCTGGAGGAGCCGATCAACCGCTACCGCTGCGACGTGGTCTTCCACGGCCACGCCCACCGCGGCCGGCCGGAGGGGAAGACCTCCACCGGCATCCCGGTGTACAACGTCTGCGTCCAGCTTCTGCGCCATCTCTACCCGGACCATCCGCCCTACCGCCTCTTCGAGATCCCTGTGGGCGACCGCCAGCTCGCACACGTCTGAGAAAGGAGCAAGTCATGCCAACTGCGTGGAGCAACAAGGACGAACGCAAGTACGAGCACATCAAGGAGAGCTCCGAGGAGCGCGGAGTGCCCGAGAAGCGGGCCAAGGAGATCGCCGCCCGCACCGTCAACAAGGGCCGCCGCGAGGAGGGGCGCACCCCCAACAAGACCACCCAGGGGACCGGCAACCCGAACAAGGGGCTCGAGGCCCGCACCGTGGCCGAGCTGCGCAACATCGCCAGCGACAGGAAGATCCCGGGACGCAGCAAGATGAAGAAGGACGAGCTGGTCAAGGCGCTCCGGGGGAAGCGGAGCCACTAGGGCCGTGTAGTAGACTGAGCGCTCGCCGCGGCGCGCGCCAGTCACCATGAAAAGCACCGAAGGGTTCGTTTTCGTCCGGCCGGGGCTCCAGCTCTACTACCGGACGCTCGGGGAGGGGCGGGAGACCGTGGTCGTCCCCAACGCCAACTGGCTGGGGGATGCCCTCCATCCTCTTGCGGAAGGCCGGCGTCTGATCCTGTACGACCCGCGCAGCCGGGGCCGGTCGAGCGCGGTGACCGATTTTCGCCAGCTCGGCTTGGAGGACGACGTGGCCGACCTGGAGTCGGTCCGCCGCTACTTCGGGCTCGACCGGATGACCCTGCTCGGCTCTTCCTACCACGCCGCCATCACCGCGCAGTACGCGCTCGACCAGCCGGACCGGGTGGACCGGCTGCTGCTCGTCTGCCCGATCACTCCCCGCGTTCCGGGCGAGTGGGTGCAGGAGCTGCCGCGCACCGAAGAGCTGGTCTATCCCCTGGGCATCCCCCGCCTGGAAGAGCTGCGGCGCGAGGGGATGGACGAGCGCGACCCGGTGGCCTTCTGCCGCGCCTGGTTCACCTGGTTCCTGCTGCCCGCCCAGATGAGCGACACCTCCGCGCTGGTCCGCTTCCCGCTGGAAGACGTCTGCAGCTTCCCGAACGAGTGGCCGCGGCACGCCCTCTCGGTCTACTTCGACCACATCCTACCCAAGATGGGGGACTGGGACTTCCGCCCCCGCCTGCCGGAGCTGCGGGCGCCCCTGCTCGTGATGCAGGGGACGGACGACCTGGTGCCGGAAGAGGCGTCGCGGGAGTGGGCGGCCCACGCTCCGGGCGCCCGCTTCCTGCGCATCGAGGGGTCGGGGCACCACCCCTACCTGGAGCGCCCCAAGGAGTTCTTCCCCGCGGCCGAGGCCTTCCTCCAGGGGGATTGGCCGCAGGGGGCCGAGATCGTCAGCCGGGTGGCGTGACGCTGTCCGTGCCGAAGTACTCCACCGGTTCCGTCGTCGCCCTGCGCACCACCGAGAGGTCGTGCGGGTCCTCGTTGACCCAGTTGTAGTCCTCCGCGGGCCGCCATTCCCCCTCCTTGTCCGCCGCGACGACGTGCTCGTGATCCGAGTGCTGCCTGCCCGGCACCCAAACGACGCGCATGTCGTTGACACCCTTGGCCTCGGCCCATTCGTAGCCCGGAGCGGGCCGCCACTGGTCGGGCGCGGTCGAGGCGATCACGTGAGGGTGCTCGGGGTGCTCGCAGCCGGCGCACCACTCGACGCGCTGGTCTCCGGGCTCCTCGTTGACCCACTTGTAGCCGGGCTCGGGGAAGAAGTTGCCGTCCGGACCGACCACCACGTGGGGAGGGGGCTGCGGCGCCTGCGCGGTCTCCTCCCCGCTCCGGCCCTCCTGGCTCTCTTCCTTCTCGGCGGCGGCCTTCCGCTCGCGCCGGCTCTCCTCGATTTTCTCTTCCACCCCTTCGGCCCAGAAAGCCAGGCGGCCCACGAGCTGGCGGGCTTCCGGGGTGACCGCGAGGACGAGCACCAGGAAGAGCAGCGCGAGGAGGCTGACGAGGTTGACGCGAGTCGAGCTCATGGATCGTTCCCTTGACGGGGTCCCCCAGGTTTTGCGACCCTTGGACCGTGCAATCCCTGAATCCGGCGAACCGGATCGCCTTGCGATTCCTGTTCGCCTATTTCCTGTTGTTCTTCCTGACCGACATTGCCCTGCCTGGGGAGGATACCCGATTCCGCTGGATGCTGGCTCTGGCCTCCGCGGGGCTTGCCGCGATCGTGGCGGTCCCATGGTCCGTGCTCGACCGGGGAAGGATCTCTGACGAGCGCCTCCGGTCCTGGCTCCGGCTTCTGCTCCGCGTCGCGCTGGCGCTTCCCATGATCGCCTCCGGGATCGCCAGGTTGATCCCCGTCCAGATCCCCTTTCCGGGACCCTTGGAGTATCTGCACCGGCTCGGCGAGCTCGCTCCGATGGAGCTGGTGTGGATCTTCGTCGGGTCATCCCCGGTCTTCCAGTCGTTCACCGGTCTGGCCGGATTGACGGGCGGCGTGCTGCTGCTCACTCCCCGGACGACCCTGCTGGGGGCCGTGACCTGCGCTTCGAACCTGGTGATGGCGGTCACGCTGAGCCTTTGCTACAACCTGCCGTTCAAGCTTTATCTTCTCCACCTGCTCGTCATCGCTCTTCTCCTGATCGCTCCGGACCTGCGGCGGCTCGCCAACCTTTTCCTGCTGGACCGCGTTGTCGAGCCTGCCGAGATGCCACCGGCTTCCATGGGCGAACGGGTCTTGCTGCTGCTGAGTCTGGGAGTGATCGCCTGGAGCCTCGTGGATGCCGCCGGGAGATACGGAAGTGTCCACCCGCCCAAGCCGCCGCTGTATGGAGCCTGGAACGTGGAGGAGCTGACCGTGGATGGCGAGGAGAGCTTTGGTCCAGATCAATGGCGCTGGGTCGTCTTCCAGGACCCGGGCGCGCTCGATGCCCAGCGCGGAAACGGATCGCGGAAGAGATACGCGCTCGATCTCGACAGCGCAAGGAAAACCATGACGCTGGACCGGCGATCGGTGCTCTCCTTTCAGGAACCCGAGGAAGGCGTGCTCATTTTGGAAGGACGGTTGGACGGCCACAACACGCGCGCGAAGCTGCGCAGGATGAAGCTGAGCAATCCCTGGTTCCACTGGATCCTCGAGCCTGAGCTGTATGGCTGAGCGGCAGGAAGAACCACGCTGGAATCTGGCCACGCGGATCGCTTTCCGGTTCGCGTTCGCCTACTTTGCTCTCAACTTCATCGTTTCCCTGATGGGCCTGCTCCCCTTCCTCAAACCTGTCCTGCCAGCGTACTTCGACTTCTGGGACGCCGTCGTCGTCTGGGCCCACGAGGAATTCCGCTTCCGCCAGGAGATCGATTTCGAGGGCCGTTACCCCAACAACGGCATCTATGGCTGGATCCTCTTTCTCTGCTATCTGGCGCTGGCTGCCCTGGTCACGCTGATCTGGTCCGCTCTCGACAGGAACAGGCTCCAATACACGCGGCTCCACCAGGGGTTGCGGCTCATGCTGCGCTACATGCTGGCGCTAACGATGATCGGCTACGGAGTGATCAAGGTGATTCCTGCCCAGATGACCGCTCCTCCGCCTCTGGGAGTGCTTCAGCAGCGGGTCGGCGACATCTTCCCGAACCACATCCTGTGGTGGACCGTTGGAGCCTCGCCTGCGTTCGAATCCTTTACCGGCCTGGCCGAATTGCTGGGCGGCGTCCTGCTGCTCGTTCCCCGGACGACGTTGCTGGGTGCCCTGATCTGCGCCGCGAACATGCTGCTGGTGTTCGTTCTGAACATGTGCTACGACGTGCCGGTCAAGCTTTACTCCCTGCAACTGATGGTCATGGCCCTGGTCCTGACCGCTCCCGACCTGCGCCGGCTGGCGGACGTGTTCCTCTTCAACCGCCGGGTGGAGCCTGTCCGGGTGCCGCCGCTCTTCGCGCGCAAGTGGCTCGACCGGCTGCCGCACGTCCTCCTGTTCCTGTACGGTCTGTACGCGGTGGGGAGGGGCCTCGACAACACCGCCGAGAGGTACAAGCTCTATCATCCGCCGAGGCCGCCTTACTATGGGATCTGGACGGTCGAGGAGTATGCCGTTGCCGGCAGGGACGCGCCGGTGTCCGCCGATCCCAACCGCTGGCGCCTGGTGATGGTCTCCGCTCCCGGCTCGCTCAGAGTCGAGCTCATGAGCGGATCATGGAAAACCCATCCATTGGCGGAGCTCTCCATCGATCAGCCGGAGGAGGACGTGCTCGTCCTGAATGGGACGATGGACGGGCGCCGGACACGGGTGAAGCTGCGCAAGGCGGCGCTGATCAGAAATGATTTTCACTGGATCGTCGACGGCTCGCGCTGACGCGGGAGGGTTGGGCTCGGTACCCTGGCCACCCTGACCTCCCCGGCGGCCGAGTCCACGGCGAGCTCGGTCTCCGGCAACCAGATCAACCCCTCCAGCAGCAGTTGGAACAACTGGCGGCCTTCGGCGCCGGGCGCCAGTGTGAAGTCGAGCCGTGCTCGCGCGCCGGGTGCGACCACAGCTTTGCTCGCTTGGCAGGGACGGCTTGGCGCGAGCCAACTGTCATCCCGGAAAACCGACTCGCGGTCGCGGGGCCTCGTGGTGCCGAGCCGCAGCGGCGCCGATGCGCTCCAGGCTTCGAGGCCGCAGTTGCGCACCGTGAGACGGACCCGGCGAGCGGCGTCGTCATACCCTATCTTCAGAATCCTGGCCGCATACGATTTGAAGAGGTGGACACCCCAGGAGGTGACTTCGCAGCGCTGGCACACCGGCGGCGGCGGACCGTCGAGCAACTGCCGGCGGAATTGACGGAAACGGGCACCGTTCCAAACCTCCGCGAAGCTCTGGTGCCGCAAGTCGCCCATGACCGTGTCGCCATTCACGGTCCACGGCGGGCAGTTGCAACAGGGGAACACGCGGCCGTCCTTGTCGACGAACACATGCTCCCATGGCGACGAGCACTGGCGGGTGGTCCCTTTGCCGGCTCCGGAAACGCGCTCGGGCGGGCCGGCGGCGCCCACCTGCCAGATCCGCGGCCGGGTCTTCTCCAGACGGTGTTGGAGAAAGGGGACGACCAGGACATCCAGGCCGCGTTCCTGGGCGTCGCGAAGGAAGGTGCCGACTGCCTGCGCCGCGCGCTCGGGGGTCGTCTCGTGCCGTCCCGAATCGACCTCCGCCTGCAGAACGAGGTGGCGGGCCCCGAGCGAAGCCATCACGGAGCTGGCAGAGGGCAGCGCGTCGACGCTGGCTTCGTTGACGACGAAGGAGGCTGTGACGCGCTCAGGGCCCAAGGCCTCCAGGAGAGTGCTCAGCCCCCGAAGGGCCGAGCGGACGTCTCCGCCGCGTACGTTGCGATAGGCCTGGGCGTCGGTCGCGTCCAGCGAGACGTTGACGACCCGCAGGTTTGCCAGGCGCGCCAGCCGTGCCGCTGCGGGAGGCGCCACCAGCGAGCCGTTGGTCGAAAAATTGTGCGAAACGCCGGCCGCATCCACCTCCTCGATCATCGCGAGGAAGCGCGGGTTCGCGAAGTTCTCGCCCCAGCCATTGATGTTCAGGTGGCCGGCTGACGGAGCGACCTCGAGCACCCTCCGCCACACCTCCGGCGCGATATGGCCGGGAGCCTGGCTGGACGGCGTCGTCCGGGTGGTGAGCGCGCACATCACGCAATGCAGGTTGCAATGCGACGAGATCTCCACCGACAGGACGTTGGGCAGCGGTGAGACGTCCGGGAACCGCCCGTTCCGGTGGGATGATTGGCCAAGTAACCGGCCAGGTAGCCGGGCGGATAGAAGATCAGCCAGGAACCGCAGTCTGCCTGCCATCAGAAAAGTCTACTCCAGTGCGAGCTCAGGGCGCGGCTGGCCAGGAGAGGGCGGGATCTTCGTTGCGCTGCATCCAGGCCAGGAGGCGGGAGCGCAGGTCGCGCAGCACCTCCCCCGCCGCCGGGTCGGCGATGAGGTTGTGCGCCTCCGCCGGATCGGCCGAGAGGTCATAGAGCTCTTCGCCTCGGTCCGGGTCCTTCCAGACGATCAGCTTGTGCGCCGGGGTTCGCACGGCGCGGAAGGCGAGCTGGCCGAACCGTTCGCTCTCCTCGTCCGACCACTCGGAGAAGGCCTCGCCCACCTCGACCTTTCCAGCGAGCGCCGCCACGAGGTCGCGTCCGGGCCAGGAGTCCGGCACCGGAACGCCGGCGAGCGAGAGAAGCGTCGGCGGCAGATCCATACTCGACACGGGGAGGTCCGAGACGAGCGCCTCCGGCAGTCCCGGCCCCGACAACACGAAAGGCACCCGCAACGAGCTCTCGTACGGGACCTGCTTGCCGTTGGCGTTCGATCCGGGCCCGCCGATGCCCCGCTCGCCCATCATGTACCCGTTGTCGCCGAGCAGGACCACGACCGTCCGCTCCGCGAGCCCGGTCTCGCGGAGCGCTCCGAGCAGGCGCCCGACCTGCTCGTCGAGATGGCTCACCGCCTGGTTGTAGTGAAGCCAGTCGTTGGCCGCCACGTCGCGCGGGAAGCCCGGCGGAAGGAGCTCCTCGCCGCTGCGCCCGGCATAGAGGGCTTCGATCCGCTCCGGGTTGGGCTCGTAGGGGAAGTGGGGCGAGGTGAGGCCGAGCCAAAGCAGGAACGGGCCGGCCTGGGCGGCCTCGCCGCGCAGGAAATCCACGGCGTCGTCCGTGAAGACCTCCTGCGTGAAGCCGGCGACGCTCTCGTGCTCGCCGGAGTGCCCGTGGGCCAGCTCGGGGTCCCGGTAGTCTGCGCTGCCGCCCGGCAGCCAAGTCCGCGCCTCGTCGAAGCCGCACTCCCAGGGGGGAGGGGGGACGTGCCACTTGCCGACCACCACGGTGCGGTACCCGGCACCCCGCAACAGGCTCGCCACCGTCGGACGCTTGCAAAGCGTCTCGGCGACCCCGGGCGCCTGGAACTGGACCGAATAGACGCCGTGGCGGTGGGTCGGCAGGCCGGTGAGGAGGCTGGCGCGGACCGGGTGGCATTGGGACACCGAGACCGTGGCCTGGCGGAAATAGACACCCTCACGCGCCATGCGGTCCATCACGGGCGTGATGATGGCGGGGTTGCCGGCCGCGCCCAGGGCGTCCCAACGGTGATCGTCGGAGAGAACGACCACGAAATTGGGGCGCGGCGAAACCGCCGGGCGTGGATCGCGCTGCGCAAGCCCGGCGCAGCCCAGCGTGGACAGGAGCAGCACCATCAGGACGAGAATGTGGCGAGCCATGATGTGTGAGTCTACGGCCCTACGCCGGAAAGCGTCTATCAAGGCAGTGAGGAGGTTGGCACCCATGTTGCTCCCTTCCTCCCTGGATCGATCGGTAAAGCCGATCCACAGTACGAACCAGATCGATCAGGAGGTATGCCATGGAAAACCTGAAGGGAAAGAAGGTCGCGATCCTGGTGGCGGACGGCTTCGAGCAGGTGGAGCTGACCGAGCCGAAGAAGGCCTTGGAGCAGGCGGGTGCCCGGACCGAGATCGTCTCGCCTGCCCAGGGCAAGGTCAAGGGCTGGGAGATGACGGACTGGGGCCAGGAGCTGCCGGTCGACGTCCCCCTCGACCGTGCCAACGCCGACGACTATGACGCCCTGCTCCTGCCGGGCGGGGTGATGAACCCGGACAAGCTGCGCACCAACCCCAAGGCCCAGCGCTTCATCCGCTCCTTCTTCCAGGAAGGCAAGCCGGTGGCCGCCATCTGCCACGGTCCTTGGACCCTGATCGACGCCGGGGTCATCCGCGGCCGCAAGGTCACATCCTACGAGTCGATCCAGATCGACCTCAAGAATGCCGGCGCCCAGTGGGTCGACCAGGAAGTGGTGGTCGACGACAACCTGGTCACCAGCCGCAAGCCGGACGACATCCCGGCCTTCAACCGGGAGATGGTCCGCCTCTTCGCCCGGCGAGAGGTCGGCACGGCCCGGTGAGTCTAAGCGTATCCCGACGTAGCGGAGGGGCGGGCCTCGCGCCTGCCCCCTGTCTCCAGCAAACGGACAATCCGCGCCCGTGTATAACGCTGCAGAAGTATCGGGTACAGATTGACCAGAACGTTGGCGACACCCAGGTAAGCCGCCCAGCCATTCCATCCAATGTGCCAGGCGTACAGCGATGAACCGGCGCCGATCAACAGCAGGACGAGATGACTCTTCTCGCCCACCACGGTGCGCGACAGAAACTCCGCTGCGGACTGGCGATTTGAAATGACGCGGAAACCGGGTTCTCGACGCCGTCTCCAGAGGTTGACGAGATCGCCATTGGGAACGACGCTCCTGAAGACCCGGATACCCAGGGCCTCGTACAACCGGCCGGACTGCTCAAACCGGCGAACCCGGTAGTAAGACGCCGGCAGCCACCACGGCGTCAAGCTGACAGCGAATGCCGCCAGAAAGAGCCACAGGCGTGGCGCCACGTCGCCGCCAACATAGTCCGAGGGACGAAATACATCCCACACAACCGCCCAGAACTTCAGGAGCGGAGCGATCCAGCCGGCACACATGAGAGCGAAAGGGAACAGGTTCGCTTTCGATTCGTCGCCGAACGACGGCAGCGCCGGCGCTTTGTCCTGGTGGCTCAAAGTCATGTCTTGGGAAGCTGCGAGGCTGCCAGCGGCTCGCGCGTAACTGTGTGCCAGGAGCGCTGGCCGCACTGCGGACACGGCACGTAGCAACGTGGCTGACCGAAGGCCTTCCAACGGATGCCGCCCAACTCCCAAACGGACCGTGCGAAACCGCACGAGCATCGCACCATCCACGAGCGTGAATGAGCCTCCATCGACTCAGCCCAACGCCGTGGCAGGACTGCCGCAAACAATCTTTGGATCAAGCTCATCGCCGTTGATTCCTCGTTTGGCCGTCCATCCGACTACGCCCTCCGGGGTCTATCAGGCGTCACGCCTTTCCTTCCGAGAGCACAGTTCATTTGTCGTGCAAAATCGAAGGTTGAGCCTTCTTGAGCTTGTAGCGAAAAATCCTGTCGTCATCAAATCCTGGAATTTCGCCAAAGGTTTTCGGCGGCTCTACGGCGGTGGCTTGGATCCCGACCAAGGTCAGTGTCCCATTCTCAATCTTGAAGATGGCGAACACCACTTTACCGATGTCATCGCACGGTTGCGGACAATCTTTGATGGTGGCGTGTAGCTGCTGTGGGTATGTACCTGCAGGCAGTGTAAAGGTTGTCTTATACCAATCGTCCCTGTTCAGGCGTTGAAAGTGGAGCGAGTTGCCCGTGATGGTTATTGAGATCTTGCCTGCCGCCTCATGGCCCACCATGACTCCTTCCCATGAGCCCTGGAGGGGTTGTAGCTCTGCAGCGGTTGGTTGGTTGGTCGCGCCGGCGGCTTGCGTGCGAATAAGCCCCCAAGGCATGAGGATGGAAATCATCGTGACCGCGAGTGCCATTTTGATGGTCATTTTCATCTGACTTTCTGGTTTCGGTTGCTGTCTACTTCGCTCGCCTTGGCCTTGCCTTTATGGCTCCGCCGCGCCGCCTTTGTTTATTGTACAACGGAACTACTGGTTGGTGGCAGCAGCCTACCGTCTGCGGGCGGTGCTGCGGCCCGATCCAGCTTCTCAACGAATCGGCGCCTGTCCACAAGCTGTCGGCGTCACTCCGCAAGCTGTTGGCGTGACCCTGAAAGCTGTCGGGGCCTGTCCACAAGCTGTCGGCGTCACTCCGCAAGCTGTTGGCGTGTCCCTGAAAGCTGTCGGGGCCTGTCCACAAGTTGTCGGCGTCACTCCGCTAGCTGTTGGCGTGTCCCTGAAAGCTGTCGGCGCCTGTCCACAAGCTATCGGCGTCACTCCGCAAGCTGTTGGCGTGTCCCTGAAAGCTATCGGCGTCTGTCCACAAGCTATCGGCGTCACTCCACAAGCTATCGGCGCTCGCCGAAACGTATCGGCGTCGCTCCTGTAACCTATCGGGCTCTCGCCAATAGCTTACGGACAGCCGCCAACGGTTAAGAGAGAGGCGCCGATAGCTTTCGGGCAGCCGCCAACGGGTAAGGGAGAGGCGCTGATAGCTTTCGGGCAGCCGCCGACGAGTAAGGGAGAGGCGCCGATAGCTTTCGGGCAGCCGCCGACGAGTAAGGGAGAGGCGCCGATAGCTTTCGGGCAGCCGCCAACGAGTAAGGGAGAGTCGCCGATAGCTTGCGGACAGCCGCCAACGGGTAAGGGAGAGACGCCGATAGCTTTCGGGCAGCCGCGTTCCCGGTTCTCCTCTCCGGTCATGCATGGGGCTGTCTCTACACTTGGCACGCGGGTGCTGAGGATCCGGGCGTTGGGCACCACCATGTCATTTTGGCCGCCGAACCTGTCGTTGCGTTTTGTGGGACGCCGGCTCGGTCTCGTAGACCTCAAAAACCGTCTCGAACGTTCCGCTCTCGGCTTTGGGAAGTGTGAGCTCAAACACGTTTGATGAGTATCCTTGGGCACTCATGTAGAGGCTGATGGGCAGCGCAGCCAAGCGTGAATCGACTTGCTTGTACTCAACCTTGATCGTGTTTAGCCCGAGCTTGAGGCAGAACACGGAATGAAGCTTCGGCACGGTCTTTCCCTTCTGCGGGTGATCGACCGCGAACAACTGAACAATCTCTGAGGCGCCACCCTTGAGGTGTGGAAGCTCCAGCTTTTTGCCATTCACGGAAATCTGCGCCGTATACCCATACGAGGTGAGCCCGACGACCCCTCGCAGGTCTTCGCCAGCAGCCACTTGCCCGACAAGCACGGCGAATATCGCCGCCAGCACTACAATCCGCATCGTCTCACCTCCACTTCCCTTCTGTGTCCGCCAAACGTTTGGGGTCTCAGCGCGCACCAAGCCGGGTGTTATGCGTGCGGCTGGCCACCAGCCTCAAGATATGCGTCACTCAAGACTTCTCCACTTGAAAAAAGAGCAGCGCATGGTCAGAGTACGTCTCGATCCACTCTACCTGCTCCTCCTCAGTCTCCAGTTCAGGCCAGCCCCGAACATCGACATCAGCGCCCCCGAACTGCTTAAGTTTTAGATGGTTTGCGGCAACGACATGATCCAGGTTGCTACGGGGAAAACTACCAGGGCCATTCCACCAAGTATGTGGCTTGTTTTTGCTTAGCCGAGACATCTTGACACGCTTGGACCCACTGTCCAGCTTACGCAACTCAAAGTCGACGAGGATTTCCCGCTTGAACGGATAAGCCATGCCCATTGTATTCAAGTCACCAAGAAAAATGAAGTTCGCTGGCCCTGCCCCTGCGCTTGCCGAAACTTTGTCCAGAGTCTTCCTAAACTTAAAAGCACGATCAAACATATGATCTCGAAGTCCAAGGCCGATAGGCTTGTTACTGCTCTTGGTATGCAAAAATAGGATTGGGTAATCCCTGTTATTTATGTGTATGGTAAGCAGAGCTCCTGGGCGAAGGTATGTGTTGCCAGCCTTGAACTCCACTTTTTGTGTAAAGAAAGCTGTCAGCGTTCGCTTCGCGCCTACCAAGATCTCCTGAGTCTGAGGACCTTCGGTTATGTGGAAGTGGTAGTTTGGCATCTTTGTTACGAGAATCGAGTAGACCTCTGCGCTTTCCACTTCGTAAAGAGCAAAGACATCGGCATTCTGCTCCCCCAAGAACTCGATAACCAGATCGATGCGCTCAGGGTTGTTCTTAAAATGCTCTACATTCCAAGAAGCCACCGTAAATGCCTTTGCCACCTTAGCCCCTCCTTGTAACCGAAGTGTCATCCGTTACGATTGGGCCTTATCTTGGTCGCATAACGTTGCGGGCCTAGCCAGCAGTGGCGCGCGAAGCGCGTTAGTGTCTGGTTCAGGCCCAGGTTGGCCGACCTGCCCCTTTCAGGATGGAAACGGGCGTCTGAGTGAGCTCAAAGATCAGCAACGTCGCCAATCCGGAGCGGCTGAGCCTAGCGAGCCGCTGTTCTTGTCATCGCGTACTTTGTCAGCTTCGTCCGGCTGGTGGGCCGGCCGGCATCCATCACTAGTCCCAGGCTAATACGATCTCCCCTACCTGCTGGCAGCCTCGAAGGACTACATACCCTTCGAGAGCGCCGTAGAGTCCGGGCCGCCTCGGCACTGTGAACCACCAGAGTTCATCTCCAGCATCTAGTTCTCGCTTCAGTTTTTCCCACTCGCTATGAATCGCTCCAAAGGTCACACCATTCACCACATGTCGACGCTCTGCCTCATCGGTGGTTTCCTGGCGTACCAGGCGATCAGGGGCGATCGCCCACTCGCGCACGAGTTTCCGCGAACATGTCCCGACCGGCGTGTGCACCATCGTGCATGAGACGAGACTCGTGATAGCGAGAGTGACGCAAATTGCTCTCATATCCGGCCAACGTGGTTGGCGGTGAGCGGCGGGACCGCGCTGTATGCGGTTCAGTCCGCTCGACAGCCTGGGTTGGCCGCTCCTACGAATATATTGTGAAAATAACATACCGAATACATGATCAGGGACAGCTTGCTTCAAGTGCACTAACTGGCACATGAGCTGCCTTGTTGAGCTGGTAAAGCTGGCTTATATACCTGTGCGGCGCCCCTATAAGGTCAGATAGATCAGATGTGTCGTACGTTGAAGGCTTTATTGAGGGCCGGAAACCATGCAAGACATGTGCAATCTCGTTAGTGAAGTCGACGCAGTTTCTCCCAAGTAGTTCGTATGCGACTTTACCAGCAGTCAATCTACGACTCCATTCATCTCTAATTCTCAGCGTCGCATTAAACTCTTCTACACTCACCTCCAGTCGAAGCACCGCATCACCCGAGATACCTTCATCTTGAAGATACTCGTTTCTTAGCGCTCCTAACACAGCCCCCAGCAGAAGCTTTGAAGAACTATCGCGAGGGTATAATCCGAAAGCCTCGGCACTGGTCATCTTTTGCTCGGCATCAACTTTCACCCACTGCACAAAAGCATGACCTGGCACTCCTTTGCGTGCGATGAATGCCAAATAATATCGCGAGCTACACTGCTCAGATACTTGCCCCGAGCCCCCCCCGAAATGCTTCGCGCATTCGCCCAATTTCCAGAGTTCTTGCTCCAGTATTCCCGGTGGCGTAGGTAACGCAGCACTCGGATCAGGATAAGGGCGGGGCCTGGTAAGTGGAAACTCAGCGAGTCTGTCGCGATCACCATCGGGGACAGATTTATATGAGATCGTCCGCGTCGTAAAGTCAGTGTCTTGATAAACAGCATCCTTTACGCGAATGATGTACCCGTCAAGCGATCCTCGGAAGCACGCAGACCACGTGCCACCAGAAGCCGTACCGACCACCCTTGCTCCCTGCTTTCTGAACTTGAGGAGAGGCCCGTAAACACCCTCGCTTGCCTGGTAGGTTTTGCCATCTTCTAGGACCTCCTTTGGCTCTGACTGTCCAAGCGCCGCTATCGGTTCGATGGCCACGATGAGAAATGAGGCAAGAGTGACAAGAATGATCTGACGGTAAGTAGAGTAGGTATGCATCTCGGTCAATACCTCCAGCCAGTTCATCGGCAGGGCCTCGATCTCGCTTCCATGATGATCACCTACTCTTCATAAATCACAGCATCAAGAAACCGCAGACGGCCAATGGCTCTGCTGCTCAGCGGCCGGAAAGCTAAGCTTTTCGGTCCGCTGGAGCAGCCGGTTGGGCGCCCTCACTGCATCTTCTCGATAAATGACATCTCTAGCCACTTCTGCCCCATGTGTTAGTTACCGCAAATACTTATAGCGCTCACCTGAGAAACTGACTGTCACCTCATATTGGTCTGCGGGCTGCCTGACATTCGGAATAACGGCTCGAAAAGGCGCAGTAGAACCAGGCGCAATGACTCCGACGGATACTTGGGAGCTACCTACGGTTAGGTCATTGTTGAGCAAAAGGCTATATGGATTGTCAAGGTACTCCTCGCGAAATGTGTAGTATGGCCTTCGAACTTCAAAAAGCAGAGTCAAGGAGCTGAGCTCAAGTAAGTATGGATTGCCAATCGTTCCCACCAAAGTGACGCCGCTGGGACTAAAGACTACTTCATCTAGGCTGATTGAGTAGCCACGCTTCAAGAATTGAATAACTCCAACATCCAGAGAAATTGAATCGGTGTCGCGATAATGCCGGACCAACGCCAGTTCCCACTCAATCTGGCGAGATCGCTGGTAGGCCTTGACTCGCCATAAGCAAGCGCCGCTAATGCGGCAAGCAAGGCTATACCCCCAATTGCGAGGAGCGCTCCCTTACTTCTAAGACGTCGAAGATTCAAAGCGAGGCACCCTGGAAAGGTTCTTGCCGGGGCACACCGACTATTTCTGTTGGGCAAAAACGATTAGCTTCCACTGGATGGGACCTTTTCCCGGCGAATGTTGGTGATGATTCTGAGGAGGAAACGGATTGCCTTTGTTCGAGGCTATCTCATCTCCACAGGCTTCGCAACGGTAGATGCCTGAATTGGGACATTTGGCACCTGGATTGTAGAGAGTATCGTACTCGGAATTATCCGATTGGTTGAGGTAGCCACCGTATTTGTATTGTGCCACAGTACCCTCCAAGTAGAGAGTTACCCAACCTTGGTGTAGCTCCGCGTCTCCGTCCTGCCTATAGGCAAGACTCCCAAGCCACCGGTCACCCGGAGACGTGGTCGTCCCCTCTACTCTACAACAGTCCGGAGTGCAACAACTTCAAGAGTTTAAGCCCGTGCTGGTGGCGAGTCAATCCAAACCTCCAAGCCAGGAACTCGACTACCCCTCCCGGAGATCAGAGGATTCCTGCCTATCCAAACCTCCTGACCAGGACATCTTTCTGGCATGGAGAGTTCGCCAGACACCTATTCCGCGGCTCTGTCTTTGTAGGGGCCGAAGGCCCGATACGGCTACTAACTCAGATGCCGAGCAGCATCATTGCTTGGGGAGAAACCAATGAATGTACCCACAGTCGTCACATACGTAGCAGGTGGCGCTAGGCGCTGCCCAGTCGAGATTCAGGACCGTGCCTAAAGCGGTGTGCAACTGTGCCTCGCGGCGCCAGAAGCGATGATGCCCACAAATGGCGCACCGCAACGGACGATCAAGGATCTCCACTGGCTCGGGTTGCTCGGGTTCTTCCTTGCTGAAAAAGGGCATCAATCACCCTGACGGCCAACCGTTGTGCCGCTGAGCGGTGGCCTCAGCCGTCCGCTCGAGCGGCAGGGTTGAGCGCCTTTTCATGCAGATCGCGAAGGAAGTTCATTTAGCCCTCAGACCCAGAAAGAACATATACTAGAAGACGTTACAGATGGCTTCTGGAATGCCCCGGCGCGTTCTCTACCGCCCCGGGGCGTCTCCCGGAAGCCTTTAGCAGACGCAACAGCCGAACTCGTCGCAACTCGCGGTAGGGGAGAAGTCGCAGAAGGTCGCGCAGTGGTGATCGCCGATGCAGCGCCCTGGGCACCAAGTGGCCTGGCCGTTGCAGACCACCACCCCGCAGCCTTGTCCGCTCGACGTGCACGTGCCGACCAATGGGCTGGAGCAATTCACGAATGTGCCGTGGACGCAGTTGTATTCCGCGGTACACCCGAGCGCCTGGATGGGAGTGGGCAGGAGCCACGGCAGGACCGCCTGCTCCTCCGCGCACGCCGGCGGCGATGGAGCCGTAGCGCTCTCCGGCGCGGCTTCGGCTTCCACCTTGGCCGGCGCCCGTTCCGCGGCGGGAGTCTCGGCCAGGAGGGCGGCGGGATGTGCGCTCAACCCCGCGAAAACAAGGACAGCCAGCAGCAATGTCTTCTTCATTTTGTTCTCCTTTCCTTGCCTAGGGCGTTCACTTCCAACCACCTCTTGGCGCACAACTCAGAGTCGACGTGCACCGTCCCTAGGATTAGGGCGCTTCCCTCGTGTCCTACACCGGATGCCGGTCCGAACGGACGCCCGTCGCAAGATTCGCAAGATCATAGACTTAAGAAGATTACGCCCCTGCTCTGAGACTGTCAATCATGAGCGAGTAAATAGCCGGGCTCCATCCCCCATCAGAAGCACACAGGATGAGGATCGGCTCCAACACGACCATCGAAAACCCCTTCACAATCAGCAGTTCGAGGATGAGGGTGCATCCAAACCCTGCCATAGGCATTCTCGGGACGGGGTTTCTGGAGCCTTATCAGTTTCGCCCATTGACATATGAGCTCCGAGCTGTCGCGGAGCAGAGCCAAGGGCCGGCGAGACGCCGGGGCGCCCAATGGGGAGAGCCCGCGGGGGTGGAATCTTCCCTCTCTGAGGCACTCTCTCCTATAGAGGCCCACTCCGGCGGCAATGGCGCCGTCTCGAGATCGGCCTTAAGGAGTGGATGCCATGGGTCCATGTTCCTTGCGCCGCCGGCTCCCCGCTCTCGTCCTTTTGGGGGGCCTCGTGCTCTTGCCCGCGGCTGCCCGGGCCTTGCCGGTCCATCCCGGACAGGAGGGTCCCGCCGCTGTCCGGGTGCAGGTGCGGGGGGTGCTGGAGTGGCTGGGTCAGGTGTTCTCCAGCGCCTGGGCTGGTGAGTCCCCAGACAACGGGATGATGATCGACCCCAACGGCCAGCCGACTTCCAATACCGAAGGGGACAACGGGATGCTGATCGACCCCGACGGTTAGGTCCGGGCTCGGGGCCGGCTCGTGAAGATCGGCCCCAACTTTTTTCTCCAGCCGTGTCACAATTCACGCCTCTGCGGCAACTCTTATCTAGAGACGCATCATGACCGGGAGGAGAGCCCATGGAGCATCCGACGCTGGAGACGATGGCGAAATGGTTGGCGGGACGGCTGGAGCATGAAGCTGTCCTTCGGGAGATCGTGCCGCACCTGCAGGATCACTGTCCGGTCTGCCGGGAGCAGTACGAGCAGATCCGGCGGCTGACCAGGGAGGCTGGACACAGCGACGAGGAAGTCGGCGTCGTGGAGTGGCGGGAGGCTCCGGAGCTGCTCGGACGCCTGGAGGAGCTCCCCTTCCCGGAGCAGATCCGGCAGATTGAGGAGGACGAGGCGCTCCACACCTGGGGGCTCTGCCAGCTTCTGCTGCAGCGCAGCCGGGAGGTCGTGTCCGAGAATCCAAGAAAGGCCCTCGAGCGGGCTGAGCTGGCCGTGGCGGTATCCCACCACCTGGGCGCGGCCTATGACCTGGGCTGGGTGCTCGACCTGAGAGCGCGGGCTTACGCCCACCTGGGAAACGCCCGCCGGGTGGTCGGCGAGCTGTTGAGCGCGGAGGCCTCCTTCCGGAAAGCGGAGTCCTTGCTGGCGCAAAGCCGGACGGGGAATCTCTGGGCCGAGGCAGAGGTCCTGGACATGAAGGGCTCGCTGAGAATGGACCAGAGGAGGTTCGAGGAGGCCCGGAAGCTCTTCGACCGGGCTCGGGAGCTCTATCGCGAGGAAGGAGATTCACACGGCACCGCCAAGGTCTTTCTCAAGCAAGCCAAGCTCTTTCGGGAGATGGAGGATCTGGAGCAGGCGATCGCCTGGCTGCAGCGGAGTCCCGAGGAGATCGACTCTGTCCAGGAGCCTCATCTATTCGCGGCTGCAATGCACAATCTGTTGGCTACTCTCGCCCTGGCGGGCCGGTTCGGCGAGGCGCTGGAGCTGCTCCCCGAGGTCCGGTCTCTCCTCCGGGAAACGGCTCGCCCCCTGGATTGGGTGAGGCTGCGCTGGACCGAGGGGAGCATCGCCTTCGGCCTGGGCCGGCTCGACGAGGCCGAGGCCGCGTATCGGGAGGTCCATCGAGAGTTTCTGAAGCACGGGGTGCTCTACAGCGTGGCGCTGGTTTCGCTCGATCTGGCGCTGTTGCTGTCCGGGCAGGGGCGCACCGACGAGCTGAAGCGCCTTGCGGCCGAGCTGATGGAGATCTTCGCGGCGCAGGAGGTCCATCGCGAGGCCACGGCCGCCCTCGTCCTCTTCCAGCGCGCCTGCGAAGAGGAGCGAGTCACGGCGGAGCTGATCTCCCGGCTCTCGGTGCTCCTGCGGAGGAAGGGGTAGGAGAAGGATGTGTCGCAACCCGAATCGGGAGCCCGTCCAGATGCAGCATCTCAACTCCAGACGGGAGCGTCGCAACCCGGGGTGGGGAGGAGTCCCGTCTGGATGCGGATCGTCACATGATAGCTGATTCCGCCGGCCCAGCCGGCCACCGAGGTGAGGAAACCAGGTTGATGGCTACTCTTGCTCACCAAAAGCGGCCGAGTTTGCCCCTGACGAACTCGAGAAAGCCTTTCTCCTCGGGGTGCCGCCAGGTGCCTCCAGCAAGCAGCCTATCGAGTCTCACCACGAAATCATCCAGAAGGTCCATGCGATCGGGATAGCCTGCTGCCATCTCAGAGGAGTAGCGTTTGCCATCCCTGATCAGACTAATTTCATCCTCCTGAATCGAAATGTCGTACTCGTGGCCACCGGCGAGAAACTTAGCACAAAAGTAGCTGTACGCCTCGTTCGTCTCATACTCGAAGATGGGTGCAGTAAGGCCATGGTCGAGCAGCAGTTTCTTCACTCGTTCCAAAGCGACAGCTTGGAACTCACCTGATACTCCTGCGGCTCCGGGCTTCATGGCTTACCTTTCAAATAGCGGACCACATAAAGGTCAAAGTGCCGTCCCAGGTGCCGAATGGTGAAGTACCGGACATTCCTGTGGTCGCTATGGCCAATGCGGAAACGACCCCTGTTCAGCCAGGCACCCCTTCCGAAAAGCGTGGTGGAACTCGTCGAAACGAGAGCAAGCTCGATGTCTCTTGTGATCTCGCCGACCAGCTTGCTTTCCTCCATTCCTACCTCTTCCGGGTTCACGAGGCCACTGGCCTCGAAGGGATCCACAAAGGGCACCTCGTTGATCGTTCCTCCGGAGTGGCTGTTGCCCACCTTGGAGGTACGGCTCACGTGCCTCACTCCCGAGTAGGTGAGGGTCACGTCGTGGGCCGACCCGTCGGGGGGACGGATCGTTCCGGAACGGCCGAACGGATCGTAACTCAGGTACTGAGTCAGCTTTGCCGTGTTGCCCTGCTCAGAGACCGAGGTCTTCCAGTGCAGTGCGTTGTAGTTGGTCTGGCGGATCAAAAAGGTTCCATCCGCCATCTTCGCCTGCTCCTGCCAGAGGCGACCGAAGGAGTCGTACTTGAGGAGCGACTCGGCCAGGGTAGTGTCTCCTCCGTTGGAGCTGCGCAGGATCTGGACCTGCGCTGGATTGCTG
>Ga0190265_10000299_pt1 | contig 39882 bp, 41 predicted proteins | sample Popmic124T_FD_133135 | JGI IMG/M metagenome (GOLD analysis project Ga0190265, IMG submission 133135) | Populus adjacent soil microbial communities from riparian zone of Indian Creek, Utah, USA - 124 T | ecosystem: Environmental > Terrestrial > Soil > Riparian zone | place: USA: Utah | collected... | reverse complement strand
GGTGAGATCGTCCGCACCGACGTCGCCAGCGCCGAGATGATCAAGCTCGCCTCCAACGCCTTCCTCGCGACCAAGATCTCCTTCGTCAACGAGATCGCCAACGTCTGCGAGGAGGTCGGCGCCGACGTCGGCGAGGTTGCGCGAGGCATGGGCCTCGACCAGCGCATCGGCTCCTCCTTCCTCCGTGCAGGGATCGGCTACGGCGGCTCCTGCTTCCCGAAGGACGTCAGCGCCCTGAAGATGCTGGCCGGGAACACCGGCTACCACTTCCAGTTGCTGAACGCGGTGATCGAGGTGAACGAGCTGCAGAAGCGGCGGGTGGTGGGCAAGCTGCAGAGCCGGCTCGGCTCGCTGACCGGCCGGCGGGTCGCTCTGCTCGGCCTGGCATTCAAGCCGCACACCGACGACATGCGGGAGGCCTCTAGCCTGGTGCTGGCGGCGCGGCTGCAGGGCGAGGGGGCCGAGGTGGTCGCCCACGACCCCGTCGCGATGGACGCGGCGCGGGACCTGCTCGATGGCGTCGCGCTGTGCGATTCGCCGCTGGACGCCCTGGAGGGAGCGGACGCCGCGGTGCTGGTCACCGAGTGGCCGCAGTTCGCGGAGTTGGACTGGGTCGCGGCGGCCGGGCGGATGGCGCGGCCACTGATCGTCGACGGGCGCAACTTCCTCGACCCCGGCACCCTGCGCGCGGCTGGCTTCGAGTACGAGGGCGTGGGCAGGGCCACCCAGGGCTTGCCCGCTCCGGCGACCGCAGACTGACGATGCAGGCGATCGTCCTCGTCGGCGGCGAAGGAACGCGGCTGCGTCCGTTGACCGAGACCGTTCCGAAGCCCGCTCTGACTCTGATCGACCGGCCGTTCCTCGCCCACATGATCGAGTGGCTGGCCGGGCACGGCGTCGAGGAGGTCGTGCTCGCCTGCGGGTTCCTGCCCGACGCCCTGCGTGAGGCACTCGCCGGGGAGGAGGAGCGGGCGGGCGCCAAGATCCGCTACGTCGTCGAGCCCGAGCCCCTCGGCACCGCCGGCGCGATCCGCTACGCCGCCGACGCGCTCGGCGACGATCTCAACGACCGCTTCCTGGCCCTGAACGGCGATGTCCTGACGGACCTCGACCTGACGGCGCTGCTGAAAGCCCATGAGGAGCGAGCGGCACGGGCCACGATCGGCCTGCACCCGGTCGAGGACTCCTCGGCCTACGGCCTGGTCCGCAGCGGCGAGGCCGGGGAGGTCCTCGCCTTCCTGGAGAAGACGGGCGAGGCAGTCCCCGGTGAGGTGAACGCCGGGATGTACGTCCTGCAGCGCTCGGCCCTGGAGCTGATCCCCCCCGGCGAGAACGTCTCGATCGAGCGGGACGTCTTCCCTCGCCTGGTCGGCAACGGGTTGCACGGCCTGCGGCTGGACGGCTACTGGATGGACATCGGAACGCCGGAGCGCTACCTGCAGGCAAGCTGGGACATCCTCGAAGGTCGGGTGCGGACGCGGGTCGAGCCGACCGCGCCCGGGGTGTTCGCCGCGGCCGATGCCGAGATCGCGGCCGGCGCGACGATCGGGCCCCGCGCCGTGATCGGCCCGGGCTGTCGGGTTGACACCGGGGCCGAGGTCCGGGAGTCGGTCCTGCTCGACGGCTGCACGCTGGGCGAGCGGGCGCGGGTGGCCGGGTCGATCCTCGCGCCGGGTGTGGCGGTAGCGGCCGGCGCCGAGCTTTCCGGGGCAGTGGTCGCCGCGGATGAAAGGGTCTCGGCTTAGATGACCGGCTCCTCGACCTCGCACGCCTGGATGACCCATGTGGCACGGCGCATCTCTGCGTCCTCGGGCTTGCCTTTGGCACCACCAAAGGCTGCGCCCTGCGTCCTTGATCTGCTTGGCCACATGGCTCCCCAGTCGCACGCGGCCAAGGAGCCGGTCATCTGATGCTCGACGACATACTCGCCATTCCCGATCACCTGCGCGACGCGCTGTGGCGGATCGAGTCCGCGCGGCTGGCTCCCGCCGACTCCGCCGGAGTCCTGGTCTGCGGGGTCGGGGGCTCGGCGATCGGCGGCGATCTCGCCGCCGCTGCTCTGAGCGAGCGTCTCGGCCGTCCGCTGCTGACCGTCCGCGGTTACGGGTTGCCCGCCTGGGCGACGCCGGAGTGGACCGTGCTCTGCTCGAGCTACTCGGGCGAGACCGAGGAGACCCTTGCCTGTTATGAGGCCGCGCGCAAGCTGGGTGCCAGGTGCGTCGTCGCGAGCACCGGGGGCAGCCTGGCCGAGGCTGCCCGGGCTGACGAGGTGCCGGTGATCGGCTTGCCGGGCCTCCTACCCGCCCCGCGGACCGCCGTCGCCTACATGCTCACGGTTGCCGCCGGGGTTGCAGCGACGGCCGGCGCGGCACCGCGCATCGACGCGGAAATCGAGGCGGCGGCGCTCGGCTTGGAGGGTGTCCGCGACGAGCTGCAGACCCTCGCCGCCGAGATCGCAGCCCGGCTTGGCGGCACGCTGCCGGTCATCTGCGGGGCGGATTTGACGACGCCGGCGGCGCGCCGCTGGAAGACCCAGATCAACGAGAACGCGAAGTTGCCCGCCTTCTTCTCGGAGCTGCCGGAGGCCGATCACAACGAGCTCTGCGGTTGGGCCGGGGGACCCGCGACGGGTGCGAGCCTCTCGGCGGTTCTGCTCGGCGATCGCGAACAGCATCCGCGCGAGCGCCGGCGCTTCGACCTTACGGCGGAGGCGGTCGAGGCCGGTGGCGCCGGAGTCGTCCGGGTCGAGACGGCCGGCGAGAGCCGCGTCGAACGCCTGCTCTGGGCGGTGATGCTCGGCGATCTGGTCTCGCTGGCGATGGCCGAGGCCCTGGGCGTGGACCCGCTGCCGGTCGAGGCGATCGAGAGCCTGAAGGCGGCCCTCGGCAGGCCCGAAGCCTAAGCGGCGCCGGGCGACTCGAAGCTGGCGAGGGCGACGGTGGCGCTGATGCGCTCCTCGTCGGTGTCGGCGAGCCGCCGGATGCTTTCCTCGTGGGCGATCGAAACCCGGTCCAGGGCGTCGCCGATCGCCTCTGAGACCTCTCGCCATCCCTGCCGGTCGAGGACGATCGAGGAGCAGCTCAGGTGATCTCCCCGGCCCTCCCCGAGCGGACCCATTTCGAGGCGACCGGTCCCCCTGCCGACGATCGTTCGCAGGGTCGCCGCCGAGGGATGTCCGACGGCGGACGAGACGGCCTGCCGTTGCGCCAGGCGCCTGGTCGGCGTCGCCGCGGGGGCCAGCTCGTAGGTGCGATCTTCACCCGATCCCGCCTGCTCGGTCTGCGCCGGCTGGATGCAACCGGTTTCCTGCAGCACCGCCACGTGGTAGGAGATCACGCCCGGTCTCTCGTCGAGCATGGTGGCGAGCTGGCGCGAGCTGGCAGGGGCCTCGGCAACCGCATCGAGAATCCGGATGCGCGTTGGGTTGAGGAGAGCTCTGATCGGCTGCGGGTCCACGGGTCCTTTCTATTTAAGCTGAATACGGAAAGTTTCGACGCGTACTCGGTAATTCTTGCGCAACAACGAGTCAACAGCGGACGTTTGTCTGCAATACGCGTAAAAAAAGATCCCTCCGAGATCGCAGCTGGATTGCGACTCGTGTGTTCGAACGTCTCTGGGCCGATGCGGGCTATCTGCGTATCCTTGCCAGGTCCCGCCCTCAGATAGAAAGGAATCGATGGCAACCGCCGCCTCCAACTACGACATCGCCGACGTCGCCCTGGCTGACGCCGGGCAGAAGCGGATCGAGTGGGCAGATCGCCAGATGCCCGTTCTGGGACAGATCCGCGAGCGCTTCGAGAACGAGAAGCCGTTGGAGGGGATCCGGATGGCGTGCTGCCTGCACGTGACCACGGAGACGGCGAACCTGGTCCGCACCCTGATGGCCGGCGGCGCCGACGTCGCGCTCTGCGCGTCCAACCCGCTCTCGACCCAGGACGACACCGCCGCGGCGCTGGTCGACCGCTACGGCGCCGAGGTCCACGCGATCAACGGCGAGGACAACGAGACCTACTACCGGCACATCGAGACCGCGGTCGACAAGCATCCCCACATCACGATGGACGACGGCGCCGACGTGATCAGCGTCCTGCACGGCCAGCGGCCCGAGCAGCTCTCGGAGGTCTACGGCGGCACCGAGGAGACCACCACCGGCGTGATCCGGCTGAAGGCGCTGGAGGCGGAGGGCAAGCTCGGCTTCCCGATCGTCGCCGTCAACGACGCCGACACCAAGCACTTCTTCGACAACCGCTATGGCACCGGGCAGTCGACCCTGGACGGCGTCATCCGCGCCACCAACATCCTCATCGCCGGCCTCAGGGTGGTCGTGATCGGCTACGGCTGGTGCGGCAAGGGGGTCGCGATGCGGGCCAAGGGGCACGGCGCCCACGTGGTCGTCTGCGAGGTCGACCCGCTGCGGGCCCTCGAGGCCGTCCATGACGGCTTCGACGTGATGCCTGGCGTCGAGGCGGCCAAGCAGGGCGATGTCTTCATCTCCGTGACCGGCAACCGCGACGCGATCGCCGGTGAGATGTTCGACGTGATGAAAAGCGGTGCGATCGTCTGCAACTCGGGCCATTTCGACGTCGAGATCAACAAGGGCGACCTCGACGAGCTGACCGAGTCGACCTACGAAGCGCGACCGCTGGTCGAGGGGCACCGGCTGAAGGACGGGCGCGAGGTCTTCCTGCTCGCCGAGGGCCGCCTGGTCAACCTTGCCACCGCCGAGGGCCACCCGGCGTCGGTGATGGACATGAGCTTCGCCAACCAGGCGCTCGCCGCCGAGTACGTGGCAAAGAACCACGAGACCCTGGAGACCAAGGTGCACGGCATGCCGCGCGAGATCGACCAGGAGATCGCCCGCCTCAAGCTCGCCTCCAAGGGCGTCCGGATCGACGAGCTTACGGATGTCCAGAGCAAGTACCTCGCCTCTTGGGATCAAGGTACGTAAGCCGCCCCCGGACGCGGAAGCGAATCCCTGTCCATATCTGATTCCTCAGGCATTCGCGGGAGCAGAGGAGGCGGCGCTTGATGCGGGCGATGATTCTCGCGGCCGGGCTCGGCACCCGGCTGCGGCCGATCACCTATGCGATGCCGAAGCCGATGGTGCCGGTGCTGAACCGGCCCGTGATGGAGCACATAGCGCGGCTGCTCGTCCGCCATGGCTTTGGCGAGGCGATCGCCAACCTGCACTGGTTCCCGGAGACGATCGAGGGTCATTTCGGCGACGGCTCGGACCTCGGGATCGAGCTCGCCTACAGCCGCGAGGAGCAGCTGCTGGGCACCTCGGGCGGGGTCCGCAACGCGGCGGATTTTCTCGGCGACTCGTTCCTGGTCATCTCCGGCGACGCGCTCACCGACATCGACCTGGGGGCGATGCGGGAGTTCCACGAATCGCACGACGGAATCGCCACCCTGGCGACCAAGCGCGTCTCCGACACCAGCCAGTTCGGGGTGGCTATCACCGGCGCCGACGGCCGCATCCAGGGCTTTCAGGAGAAGCCCGCCCCGGCGGAAGCCCTCTCCGACCTCGCCAACTGCGGCATCTACATGTTCCGCTCCGAGATCTTCGACTTCTTCCCCGCGCCGGGAACGAGTAAGGCCGCGGGGCCTGGCGACCCGCCTGGCTTCGCCGACTGGGCGATGGACGTCTTCCCGGCGCTGCTGGAGGGGGACGTGCCGTTCTACTCGCACGAGATCGACGCCTACTGGAACGACATCGGCAACCTGGAGGAGCTGCGCCAGGGCAATCTCGACGCGCTGCACGGCGTCGTCGCGGTCGAGCCGGGGGCGCCTGCGGTCGCCGACGGGGTCTGGGCCGCCGGCTCCCTCGACGGCACCGAGGTGACGGCTCCGGTCCTGGTCGGTGCCGGTGTCGAGCTGGGGGAGGGGGTTCGGATCGAGGGACCGGCGATACTCGGCGACGGTTGCCGGGTCGGCGCCGGCGCCCAGATCCGCGACTCGATCCTGCTCGAGGGGACCGAGCTGACCGACGGAGCGATCCTGATCGGTGGCATCGCGGCTCGCGCGACCAAGGCTTGACGAACTTTTGACATTCGGCGCGCCACACGCGCGCCGCGCCGCCGCAGGATCGTCCCATGGGGGTCCTGCACGTTCTCGCCGAGGGTTTGGTCCCGTCGCTCTGCGCGGCCTGTGGCCGCTCCTGCCGCCCGGGGGCGATCGTCTGCACGCGCTGCGGCCGGCGCCTGGCCGGCGCCGATCCGCTCTGTGGCGCCGGGCCGCCGGGGCTGGACCGAGTCTGGTCCTCGGCTCCACACGAGGCCGTCGCCCGCGATCTCGTGGCCGCACTGAAGTTCCGTCGCCTGCTGCCGGTCGCAGAGCTGATCGCCGACCGGATTCAGTGGCTGGCGCCCGCCGACCTGCTCAGCGGCGAGATCGTCCCCGTTCCCACCGCGCGGCTCCGTTCCCTGGCCCGCGGCTTCGACCCGGCGGCGGAGATCGCCTCCGCCCTCGCCACTCGTACCGGCCTCCCTCTCTCCGCCTGTCTCTCCCGCAGCGGCGGCGGCCGCCAGGTGGGCAAGCGCCGCGCCCAGCGCATCGGCCACCCACCCCTGATCAGAACAAGAGGCAAAGCCCCCCGCAGCGCCCTCTTGATCGACGACGTCCTCACAACCGGCGCCACGCTTTCGTCCTGCGCAAGAGCCCTCCGCGCAGCCGGAGCGATCCGCATCGTCGCCATCACGTTTTCGCGAAGGCTATGACCGGGGTACCATCGTCTCTAGGAACGACCAAGGAGGCCAAGATGCGGATCGAGGTGCGCGGACGCAACGGAGTCGAGATCGACGACGAGCTGCGGGAACACGTGCGAAAGCGATTCCAACGGGTCGGCAGGCAGGTCTCCGACCTGGCGACGCTGGAAGTGGTCGTCTCCGAGGAGAAAAATCCGTCGATCACCGACCGCGAGGTCGCCGAGGCGACGCTCCGCGTCAAGGGCGTGACGCTGCACGCCAAGGAGGCCTCCCCCGAGATGTCGCACACGATCCACGAACTGGCGGAGGACATCCGTCGCCAGGTCAAGAAGCATCGCGAGCTGCGGCGCAAGCGCACCCAGACCCGCCGGCTGGTCAACCGGATGCGGGGGCGGACCGCGGAGTCGTAAAGCGGGGCCCGGCGTTGGCGGCCCCCTCGCTACCCTTGGACGATGGCCAACGCGAGGGACATGGTTACCCGCGCGCTGCGCGTGGGGGAGGGGCGCAAGCTCAAGACCTACGAGAGGCGCGCAAAGGCGATCAACGAGATCGAGCAGGAGATGGAGCTGCTCGATGACGATGAGCTTCGCGAAGAGGCAGACAAGCTGCGCGCGCAGGCCCGCGACGGAAAATCGCTCGACGAGCTCCTGCCCGATGCCTTCGCGCTGACCCGCGAGGCCGCTCGCCGCTCGATCGGCCAGCGCCACTACGACGTCCAGCTGATCGGCGGGATGACGCTGCACGATGGAGCGATCGCGGAGATGAAAACCGGCGAGGGGAAGACGCTCACCGCGACCCTTGCGGTCTTCCTCAACACGCTGGCCGGCGACAGCGTCCACCTCGTCACCGTCAACGACTACCTCGCTCGCCGCGACGCCGAATGGATGAAACCGGTCTACGACGCGCTCGGGGTCAGCGTGGCTGCTCTCCAGGATTCCGACGACCCGGCGGCCCGGGGGCAGAAATACGCCTGCGACGTGGTCTACGGAACCAACTCCGAGTTCGGTTTCGACTACCTACGCGACAACATGGCCGAAACGCTGGCGCACTGCGTGCAGCGCGACCACCGCTTCGCGATCGTCGACGAGGTGGACAACATCCTGATCGACGAGGCGCGGACGCCGCTGATCATCTCCGGGGCGCCCGAACAGGCGGCGCAGATCTACTACAAGTTCGCCCGCCTGGTGCGCCAGATGAAGGGCGTACCAGCCAAAGACCGGCTGAAATCGCTGGGCGAATCGAAAGACACCTCCGAGGCGGACTACGACTACGAGTACGACGAGAAGCACAAGACGGTCTCGCCGACCGAGCGCGGCGTCAAACAGGCCGAGGAGTACCTCGGCGTCGACAACCTCTACCTCGGCGAGCACGGCAGCCTCGTCAACCACCTGGTCCAGGCGCTGAAGGCCGAGTCGCTCTACAGGCTCGACAAGGACTACGCGGTGGTCGAAGGCGAGGTGATGATCATCGACGAGTTCACCGGCCGCATCCTCGAGGGCAGGCGCTGGTCGGAAGGCCTGCACCAGGCGGTCGAGGCAAAGGAGGGCGTCTCGATCGGCGAGGAGAACCAGACGCTCGCGACGATCACCCTGCAGAACTACTTCCGCCTCTACGACAAGCTCTCTGGGATGACCGGGACGGCGCTAACCGAGGCCACCGAGTTCATGAAGATCTACAAAGTCCCGGTGGTCGAGATCCCCACCAACACGCCGATGGTCAGGGCCGATCACAACGACCAGATCTTCAAAACCAAGGACGGCAAGTGGAGGGCGGTGCTGGAGGAGATCGTCACCCGCCACGAACGCGGTCAGCCGATCCTCGTGGGAACCGTCTCGGTCGAGGTCTCCGAGATGATCTCCGGTGAGCTGAAGCGCAACGGGATCGAGCACGCGGTGCTTAACGCCAGGCCCGAGCACGCTCAGCGAGAGGGCGAGCGGATCGCCGAAGCCGGTCGCAAGGGTGCGGTGATGATCGCCACCAACATGGCCGGCCGTGGCGTCGACATCAAGCTCGGCGGCGACCCCGAGCACATGGCGCACAAAGAGCTGAAGAAGCAGGACCTCAGCACCGGCGACGAGGGCTACGAGGAGGCGCTGGAGGCGAAGATCGCCGAGCTGGAGCCGCAGTGCAAGGCCGAGGGCGAGGAGGTGTGCGAGCTCGGCGGTCTCTACATCTGCGGCACCGAGCGACACGAATCTCGCCGCATCGACAACCAGCTGCGCGGCCGTTCCGGCCGCCAGGGGGACCCCGGGGAGAGCCGTTTCTTCCTCTCTGCCGAAGACGACGTGATCCGCCTCTTCGCCGGCGATCGCATCTACAAAGTCCTCGATCGCTTCGGCGGGGAGGCCGACGAGGACGGAGCGGAAATCCCGCTCGAGGCGAAACTGCTGACCAAAACGGTCGAGGGCGCGCAGAAGAAGGTCGAGGAACAGAACTTCCTGATCCGCAAACGGGTGCTCGAGTACGACGACGTGATGAACGAGCAGCGCCGCGTCGTCTACAGATACCGGCGCGAGATCCTCGAAGGGCGCGACATGTCCGACATCGCCCGCGACGAGCTCGAGGGCGTGGTCGATCGCCTCGTCGACGAGTACACGGCGGGCGACCTGCTGGAGGAATGGGACCTGCCGGAGCTGGAGCAGCAGCTGCGCCAGATCTGGCCGGTCACGGTCGACGTCGCCTCGATGGCGCCGGAGACGGTCGACCGGGAAAAGCTGAAAGACAGCCTCGACGACGACGCGATGAGCGCCTACGACCAGCGCGAGAGCGAGCTCGGCGAGGAGCTGATGCGCTACCTGGAGCGCTCGATCCTGCTGCAGACGATCGACAACCGCTGGCGCGAGCACCTCTTCGACATGGACTACCTGCGCGAAGGCATCCACCTGCGCGGCTTCGCCCAGATCGACCCGCTGGTCGCCTACAAAAACGAAGGCTTCGCCATGTTCGAGCAGCTGATGCACTCGATCTGGGAGGAGTTCAGCAAGCTCGTCTTCAACGCCCAGGTGGAAATCGACCCCTCGCAGCTCGACGGGGCGTTCGCCGGCAACGGCGGGGCGGGGGCGACCGCGCTCGACTACTCCGGCGGCACCCCGGAGGCACAGCCCTCGGCGCTGCAGCAGGTTGCCGCGGGTACCGCGACGGGCCCGGCGGCGGCGACCGCAGCCGGACCGGGCGGTGGCAACGGCGCCCCCGCGCCCGAAGTGGTCGAGACCGTGGTCAAGGACGAGCGCGAGAAAGAAATCGGCCGCAACGACCCCTGCTGGTGCGGCTCGGGCAAAAAGTTCAAGAAGTGCCACGGTGCCTAGCGCCTCTTGATCCACGATCCCGTTCGCGAGTTCATCCGCGCCTTCAACGAGAGGGACCTGGACGGCTTCGTCGCGGTGCTGGACCCCGAGGTCGAGCTGCACTCGATGAGGGGGCTGCGTAAGGGCAGGGACGCAGCCCGGCTCTGGGCAACCCGTCCTCCCGGCGGGGTGCAGCAGACGATCGAGCTGGAGCACCTCTACGAGGACGGGACCGAGAGCGGCGGCGGGTCCGCGGTGGCGCTGATCAGGCGGGTCTGGGTCTGGGACGAGGACGGGTCGCCGGCGGGCGAGGACGAGATGGCGTGGCTATTCGAGCTGCGCGAACACAGGGTCCGCAGCTGGCGCCCCTACGAGGATCGCGCCGCGGCGCTGCACGCGGGCGGCTTCGATCACGGCATCGCGGCCGAGTAGTCTCCGCCCCATGGCCGAGACCGCGTCAACCGAATCGGTGCCGGCGCGGCTCGCCGAGATCCGTGGGCAGTTGAAGCTGCTCGCGGACTATCTTTGACCCGGCTTCGCTGCAGGACGAGGCGGACCGCCTCGAGGCCGAGATGGGCCAGCCCGGCTTCTGGGACGACCAGGAGGTCGCCGCCCGCACCAGCGCTGCGCACGCCCGTGCGCAGCGCAGGCTGAAGACGTTCCGCGACCTCGAGTCGGACGTCGCCGACCTCGACGAGCTGGCCGAGATGGCGGCTGAGGACGAGGAGATGGCGGCCGAGCTGGCCGCCCAGCTGGGTTCGGTCGAGCGGCGCCTGGCCGAGCTGGAAGAGGCACGCCTGTTCAGCGGCGAGTACGACGCCGGCGACGCGGTCGTCTCCGTCCACGCCGGGGCGGGCGGCACCGACTCCCAGGACTGGGCCGAGATCCTTCTGCGCATGTACCTGCGCTGGGCGGAGCGGCGCGGCTTCGTGGTCGAGATGGCGGAGGCCTCGCCGGGGGAGGAGGCCGGGCTGAAGTCGGCGACCTTCATCGCCCGCGGCGAGAACGCCTACGGGCTTTTTGCCGCCGAGCGCGGCGTCCATCGCCTGGTGCGGATCTCTCCCTTCGACTCTTCGGCGCGCCGCCACACCAGCTTCGCCCAGGTCGACGTCGGCCCGGTCGTCGACGAGGGGGTCGAGGTCGAGATCGACGACGCCGACCTGCGTGTCGACACCTACAGAGCCTCCGGGGCCGGTGGCCAGCACGTCAACAAGACCGACTCGGCGGTGCGGATCACCCACGTTCCGACCGGGGTCGTCGTCCAGTGCCAGAACGAGCGCTCGCAGATCCAGAACAAGGCGGTGGCGATGCAGCTGCTGCGTTCGAAGCTGATCGAGCTGGAGGAGCGCAAACGGGCCGAGACCCTGGCCAAGGAGCGAGGCGAGGTGAAGGAAGTCGCCTGGGGCTCGCAGATCCGCAGCTACTTCCTGCACCCCGACCAGCGGGTCAAGGACCACCGCACCGGCCACGAGGCCGGTGACGCCCAGCGCGTCCTCGACGGCGACATCGACGACTTCATCCGCGACTACCTCAACAAGACCGCCGCCGCCTCGGCGCGCTAGCCGGGCGCCCCGACAGCCGCTCGGCGGCTCGCTCACTGCGAAGTCGCGAGTGGACCCACCGCGCCGCTAGGCTCGGCCGGTGGAGTCGCTGACGTACCTCGAGCGCCCGGCCGCGTGGGAGCCGGAGGGGCTGCTGGTCCTGCACCACGGGCGCGGCACCGACGAGGCCGACCTGCTTGGTTTGGCCGACGCGCTCGACCCGGGGCGGAGACTTCGGGTCGTCACGCCGCGGGCGCCCCTGCAGCTCCAGGGTTCGCCCGGCTATCACTGGTACCTGGTCCCTCGCGTCGGCCATCCAGACCACGACACCTTCAATGCCGCCCGGGCCGCTCTGGCGGAGCTGCACGACCAGCTCTGGGAGGAGACCGGGGTCGAACCGTCGCACACGGCCCTCGGCGGCTTCTCGATGGGGGCTGTGATGAGCTACGCGATGGCGCTGGGAGCCGACCGCCCGCCGGTCGCCGGCGTGCTCGCCTTCAGTGGCTTCGTCCCGGTCGTCGAGGACTGGGAGCCCCACTGCGAGGACCGCCAGGAGACTCGCGCCTTCATCGCCCACGGCCGTCACGATCCGATCATGGAGATCGGCTTCGCGAGACGGGCCAAAGAGCTGCTCGAGGCGGGTGGCCTTGAGGTCGAGTACCACGAGTCCGAGTTCGGGCACCAGATCGACCCCGCGCACCTGTCCGCGGCGACCGAGTGGCTGGGGGCGACTATCTAGGAAGAAAGAACAAGCCGTGGGGAGAGGTGCCCGGCCCGATTGCAGTTCTTCGGTGCCCCGACAACCTGCAGTTGCACCGAGATGCGATCGCCGGGATCGAGCTTCTCGGACTGAGACATGCTCAGGCCCTTGGTGAGGCGGATTACGCCGCTCTTGCCGAGGTGACGCCGGGTGGATCCGAGATTCAGCGAGCCCTTACGGAACGTAATCGTGGCGTCCGCCGATTCGTAGGCGGTGTAGCCGATCGTCAGCTTCAGCTGGTTCTTCTCAGCGTAGGAGACGATACGGGCGCTTGCGCTGCGCAACAGGCATTCCTCGGACGATTGCGAGCCGGGGGCCTCACCCTCGTCCACTTCTTCTTCGCATTCTTCGAGGCCCTCTTCGACTTCTTCGCATTCTTCTTCGCCGAGCTCTTCCTCCGCAATCTCTTCGAGCTCGATGGTCGGCAATTCGTCCAGCGGTGGCTCGGCAACGGCGGCGCCGGCCGTCGCGGTGCCGCAGAGCAGGGCGACGCAGGCAAGCGGGAGGGCGATTTTGAGCGGCATGGCTCCCAGGCATCGGCCGGGAGCCACGACTCCTTTAACTCAGGATTCCCTCAAGCTCGAGCAGCCCCCGCTTCATCGGCAGGCCGCCGCCGTAGCCACCCAGCGCACCGCCGCTGCGAAGCACGCGGTGGCAGGGGACGACGATCGGGATCGGGTTGGAGCCACACGCGGTGCCGGCGGCCCGGATCGCCCGCTCGTTGCCGGCACTGCGCGCCATCTCGGTGTAGCTGCGGGTCTGACCGTAGGGAATGCGGTCGATCGCTCGCAGCACCCTGCGGCGGAAGTCCTTGCTCAGCTGCCAGTCGAGCGGCAGGTCGAACTCGGTGAGCTTTCCCGCGAAGTAGAGATCGAGCTCGCGCCGAGCCTCGTCGAGCCGGGCCGGCGCCTCCAGCACGCGGGGGGAAACCCGGGTCGCGAGATCGTCCAGCAGCTCGTCGTAGTCCTGGCTCGGCAGCCCGATGCGCACCACCCCGCGGGGCGTGCTCGCCAGCAGCAGCTGGCCGAAGGGCGAGTCGGTCCTCGTGTAGGCGACGTCGAGCAGGCCCTCGGTGGAGGCGCGCTCGGCGAGGTGTCGCAGCTCGGTCTTCATGCCAGCTCCTTTCTCAGTCGCTTCAGTCCCTCGTGCAGGCTGCGCCGCGCCGCCTCGGGTGAGCAGCCGAGGGCGGCCGCGATCTCGGCGTGGGGGAGATCGGAGCCGTAGCGCAGCGCCACCGCAGCACGTTGTTTCGGTGGCAACGCCCCGACCGCTGTCCAGATGCCCGCGTCGGGCTCGGGGTCGAGCACCGGGGTCTCGGCTGGCTCCGCCACCGGCAGCGGCCGCCGGCCGTTGGCGCGGTGGTGGTCGATCGCCTTGCGGTGGGCGATCGTCAGCAGCCAGCCGCGCAGGTTGCTCGCGTCCTCCAGCTTCGGGTAGGCGCGCAGGGCCGCCAGAAACGTCTCCTGGAAGCAGTCGTCGGCATCGGTGCGACCGACCGCCCCGCGCAGCACCGCCATCACGACGACGGCATGCTCGTCGAGCAGGGCCTGGAATGGAGGCAGTGCGGTCAAGTCACTGATTAAACGCCCCGGCGGCGGCCGACGTGAGGTTGACTAGGCTGCGCCGATGCCAGATTCGCCCCTGAGCGAGATCGTCGCCCGCGCCTTGGCCGAGGATGTCGGAGCTGGCGACGTGACTTCGGAGGCGACCGTGCCGGAGGGGGTCCGGGCGCGGGCGCGGATCGTCCAGAAGCAGCCCGGGGTCGTCTTCGGCCTCGCCGCCTTTGCCGAGGCGATGCGGCAGTGCGGGGCAGAGGACGTCGACAACCTCCTCGTCGAGGGTCAGTGGCGTGAGGCGGTGCCGGCCGAGGTGGCGCTCGCGGTCGGGCCCGCCCGCGCGCTGCTGGCGGCGGAGCGCACGGGACTCAACTTCCTCGGCCACCTTTCGGGCGTGGCGACGCTGACGGCGCGGTTCGTCGAGGCGGTGGCCGGAACCGGCGCCCGCATCCTCGACACGCGCAAGACCACCCCGGGCCTGCGCGAACTGGAGAAGGCGGCGGTCGCCGCCGCCGGGGGCCGCAACCACCGCATGGGCCTCTACGACGCGATCCTGATCAAGGAGAACCACATCGCGCTGGCGGGCAGCCTCGCCAAGGCGGTCCACGGCGCTCGCAGCGTCCACCCCGAGCTGCCGGTCGAGGTCGAGTGTCGCAACCTCGACGAGGTCGCCTACGCCCTCGGCACCGGCGCCGACCGGCTGCTGCTCGACAACATGGACGTCGAGACTCTGCGCGGGGCGGTGAAGCTGCGGGAGACGGAAACCGGTGGCGGCGGCCCCGACCTGGAGGCCTCGGGCGGCGTGACGCTGGAGAACGTTCGCGAGGTCGCCGAGACCGGCGTCGACTTCATCTCTGTCGGCGTGCTCACCCACTCGGCGCCGTCGCTCGACTTCAGCCTGCTGCTCGAGCCCGCCTGAGTCAGCGGACGGTCAGCTTCAGCCGCATTTCGGTCGGGTGGAAGGTGCAGACGAACCGGTACGTGCCCGCTTTTTCGAAGCGCTTGGCGAGGTTGACGCCACGTTTCGCGGTTGCGGGCGATTTGATCTCCCCGCCCGGTCCTTTGGACTTGACGACGTGGTGGAGTTCGCCGCCGACCCATCGGAAGTTCACCTTCGCGCCGCGCTGCACGGTCTTTACGGTCGGTGAGAAGAAGTTGTTGCCGACAGTCACGGTCGTGGCCGCCGCCGCGCTTCCGGCTCCCCCGAGCAACGCCAGGGCGCTCAGTGCGACGGCTGCTACGCCTGCAAATCGCATGCAGTTACTTAAGCAGACGCGAGAGCCGGCGGTCCTTCAGCACCCGGCCATCCGTCTGCTCCTGCGGGCAGTAGTTGGTCTGGTGCTCGGCGAAGAAGACCGCCTCGATCGTCGTCCCGCAACGCGGACACGGCTCGCCCTCGCGCTTGTGGACCTGCAGCGGCATCGGCAGTTTGTCGGGGAGCTCGTCGATCGTCTTCTCGTAGTGGCCGATCGCGTCGCCGAGGACGTGGAGCGCGTCGTGGAGGCGCTCGATCTCCTCCACGTTCAGCTCCGCGCCCTGCTTGAAGGGCGAGAGCCGTGCCTCCCAGAGGATCTCGTCGACCCAGGAGCGCCCGATGCCGGCGATGTCGCGCTGGTGGCGCAGGAGCGGGTGGAGGTGGCGCGGCTGGTCGATCAGCTCGGCGAACTCGGCCAGCGGCGGAGCGGGCCACGCCTCCGGGCCGAGGCGCGCGACCATCTCGTCGGCGGCGACCGCGCTCGTCGGCAGCAGCTTCGCCCAGGCGCGCTGCTTCGTCCCGAACTCGCGCAGGCGCAGCTCGCGCCCGTCGCCGAGCCGGACGAGGACCCGCGACGCCCGGTCTTTCGGCGAGGCCCGTTTCTCGAAGAGGCGGAGCCGTCCCGCCGACATCAGGTGGATCAGCAGCGCCAGGTCGCCGAACTCGACCACTGGCATCTTCCCGATCCGCCGCAGTCCGGTGATCCGGCGCCCCGCCAGTTCCTCCAGCGGCGGCTCGAAGGTCTTCATCACGTTCATCCCGGGTGCGACGACCGATTCGACCTCGGTGCCGCGTAAGGCGGAGTCCAGCCTCCGCACGGTGATCTCAACCTCCGGCAGCTCCGGCATGTCAGGAGAGTAGACTTCTGCATAGTTCATTCGACTGGACTCAGGCACACGCCATGCCAGCGAACATACGACCAGCGAGGCCCACGAGGGCCTCTTGAGGCAACCGCCGATGAGAGAGCTGCCGACGATCAACGATCCGGTTCCGATGCTCGACCTCGCGCCCGAGGAGGTCGGTGAGCTCTGCGCGGAGATCCGCGCGCTCGCCGCCGAGCGCGACGCGGTGATCCTCGCCCACAACTACCAGGTGCCCGAGATCCAGGAGGTCGCCGACTACACCGGCGACTCGCTCGGCCTCTCGCGGGTGGCCGCCGAATCGCCCGCCTCGACGATCGCCTTCTGCGGCGTCCACTTCATGGCCGAGACGGCGTCGATCCTCTCGCCGGAGAAGACGGTCCTGATCCCGGACCCGGAGGCGGGCTGCTCGCTGGCCGACGCGATCACCGCCGAGGAACTGCGCGAGTGGAAGGCCAAGCACGGCCCCGACGCCGTCGTCGTCATGTACGTCAACACCTCGGCCGAGGTCAAGGCTGAGACCGACTACTGCTGCACCTCCTCCAACGCGGTCAAGGTGGTCGAGCACATCCTCCGCGAGCACGGCCCGGACACCGAGATCCTCTTCGGCCCGGACATGTGGCTCGGCGCCTACGTCGAGCGCGAGACCGGTCACTCGATGCACGTCTGGCCGGGCGAGTGCCACGTCCACGCCGGGATCCGTCCCGACGACATCGCGGCGCAGCGGGCCGCCCATCCCGACGCCGAGTTCCTCGTCCACCCCGAGTGCGGTTGCGTCACGCAGGTGATGGAGTTCGTCGCGGCCGGCGAAGTGGAGGAGGAGGGCGTCCACATGCTCTCCACCGGGCAGATGCTCGACTACGTCCAGCAGAAGCCCGACGGCGAGTTCATCGTCGCCACCGAGAACGGGATGCTGCACCCCCTGCAGCAGGTCGCGCCTAAAGCGAGCCTGATCGAGGCCAACCGGATGGCCTACTGCAAGTACATGAAGATGATCACGCTGCCGAAGCTGCGCGACGGCCTGCGCGAGATGAAGTTCGAGGTCAGCGTTCCGGCCGCGATCGCCGAGCGGGCGCGGGTGCCGATCGAGCGCATGGTGGCGATCGGTTAGGCGAGCCGCCCGCGGATGGCGACGCGCCTGCCCGGCGCGCAGGTAAAGTCGGCCCTATGGAGCAGGCGACCTCGGAGGGCACTCTCAACCGCGAGCAACTGCACGAGCTTGCGCAGCAGCTGCGCGTCGACTCGGTCCGCGCTGCAGCCGCGGCCAACTCCGGTCACCCGACCTCCTCGATGTCGGCGGCCGACCTGATGGCGGTGCTCTACGCCAAGTACCTGCGCTACGACTTCTCCGCTCCCGAGAACCCCGCGAACGACCACGTCGTCTTCTCCAAGGGCCACGCCTCGCCGCTCCTCTACGCGCTCTACAAAGCGGTTGGGGCGATCGACGACGAGGAGCTGCTCAGCTTCCGCAAGTTCGGCTCCCGCATGGAAGGCCATCCCACCCCGGAGCTGCCCTGGGTCGACGTCGCCACCGGCTCGCTCGGGCAGGGGTTGCCGATCGCGGTCGGCATCGCCCTGGCGGGGGCCAAGTTGGAGCGCGCAGACTTCCGGGTCTGGACCCTCTGCGGCGACTCGGAGCTGGCCGAGGGGTCGATGTGGGAGGCGTTCGAGCACGCCGGCTACGCCGGGCTGAGCAACCTGATCGCGATCGTCGACGTCAACCGGCTCGGCCAGCGCGGGCCGACCATGCACGAGTGGGACACCTCTTCCCTGGCCGCACGTGTGGCCGCCTGCGGTTGGGACGTGCAGGAGATCGACGGGCATGACATCGAGGCGATCGACGCGGCCTACGCGCGGGCGCTGGAGACCGATCGACCGGCGGCGATCTTCGCCCGGACCAAGAAGGGCGCCGGCGTGGCCGCGGTCGAGGACAAGGAAAACGCCCACGGCAAGCCGCTCGGCGACGCCGAGGAGGCGATCGAGGAGCTGGGTGGAGAACGTTCGCTGAGTGTCTCGGTCAAGGCACCCTCCGAGGCACCTCCCTACGAGATCGACCGCGCGGACGTCGAGCGGCCGGCCTACGAGCTGGGAGAGAAGGTGGCGACCCGCGGCGCCTACGGCGACGCCCTCGCCTGGCTGGGCTCGGTCGACGAGCGCGTTGTCGCGCTCGACGGCGAGGTCGGCAACTCGACCTACGCCGAACGCTTCGCCGCGAAGCACCCCGACCGCTTCTTCGAGATGTACATCGCCGAGCAGCAGATGGTCGCCGCCGCGGTCGGCCTCCAGGTGCGCGGCTGGAAGCCCTTCGCCTCCTCCTTCGGCGCCTTCCTCAGCCGTGCTTATGACTTCGTCCGCATGGCGGCGATCTCCGACGCCGACCTGAAGCTCTGCGGCTCGCACGTCGGTGTCTCGATCGGCGAGGACGGCCCGTCGCAGATGGCGCTCGAGGACATCGCCTCGCTGCGCGCCGTCTTGGGCAGCGTCGTCCTCTACCCGTGTGACCCGAACCAGACGGTGCAGCTGCTCGACGCGATGCGCCAGCACCGCGGCATCAGCTACCTGCGCACGACCCGTGGCGCGACGCCGACGCTCTACGAGCCGGGGGAGAGCTTCGAGGTCGGTGGCAGCCGTACCCTGCGCTCCAGCGACGACGACGCCGTCACCCTGATCGGCGCCGGCATCACCCTGCACGAATCCCTCAGCGCGGCAGACCAGCTGGCCGAAAGCGGCGTCGTCGCGAGGGTGATCGACCTCTACTCGGTCAAGCCGGTCGACGCCGACACCCTGCTCAAGGCGGCAGCCGAGACGCGAGCGCTGGTCACCGTCGAGGACCACTGGCCCGAGGGCGGGATCGGCGAGACCGTCGCCGGCGTGCTGGCAGGGGCGGGGGCGAGCACCCCGCTCACCCGCCTCGCCGTCTCCGGCCGGCCCGGCAGCGGCCCACCGGCCGATCTCCTGGCAGCCGCCGGCATCGACTCCGACAGCATCGTCGCCGCGGTCGAGAAGCTGGACCTCGGTTGACCGGCATTTACTAACGCTCGCTAACAATTCGCTAAGCTGCCGCTGATCTTTCCTGGGCGGGGTCTTGCGCGCGTTTCGGTCCGCAGGAGTCACCCTGTACTCGCAGAAGGGACGCGGGCATGGCCAGAGCTAGAAAGCGAAAGCAGGGCGAGGAGTCGCCGCCACTCCGCCACCGTCGTGGCGGCGCGCCGATCATCGAGCTGCGCGACGTGACCAAGGTCTACCCGGGCGGGCACATGGCGCTCGACCGGGTCTCGCTGGCGATCGACCGCGGCGAATTCGTCTTCCTAGTGGGCCCGACGGGCTGCGGCAAGTCGACCCTGATCAAGACGCTGATCCGCGACCAGACGGCCACCGACGGCAGCGTCCGCATCGCCGGCCGCGACATCGGCGCGCTGCCGGAGAAGAAAATCCCGCAGCTGCGGCGCAACATCGGCACCGTCTTCCAGGACTTCAAGTTGCTGCCCGACCGCACCGTCTACGACAACGTCGCCTACGCGCTGCAGGTGATCGGCGCCAGCCGCGCCGCGATCCGCACCCAGGTGCCGGAGACGTTGCGCCTGGTCGGCCTCTCGACCAAGCTCCACAGCTATCCCGACGAGCTCTCCGGCGGCGAGCAGCAGCGCGTCTCGATCGCCCGCGCCTTCGTCAACCACCCGCCGTTGCTGCTCGCCGACGAGCCGAGCGGCAACCTCGACCCGGTCACCTCGATCGGCGTCATGCAGCTGCTCTACCGGATCAACAAGACCGGCACGACCGTGGTCGTCGTCACCCACGACCGCGAGATGGTCGACAACATGCGTCGCCGCGTGATCGAGCTCTACGAGGGCCGCGTCGTCCGCGACGAGGTCAGCGGTGGCTACACCGAGGAGTCGACCTCCGAGTTCGGCCTGCGGATGCGGGCCGAGATGGGGGTCGCGCCCGAGGGCCAGACCAACGGCCACGACTCGCTCTTCTGATCCATGTCCAGACTCTTCTTCTTCATCCGGGAGGCATTCAGGGCGCTGCGCCGCAACGGCGCCCCGAGCATGGCGGCGATCGTGACCACGGTCGTCACCGTGATCCTGCTCGGCGTCCTGATCCCGATCTTCCAGACGACCCAGGCGAAGAGCGATGAGGTCCGCGACAGCCTCGAGTTCCGGGTTGCCGTCTATGACGATGCGACCGACGGGGAAATCGCTGCGCTGGGACGCGAGCTGGAAGCGATCCCGCACGTGGCGTCGGTCGCCCTGATCACCAAGGCCGAGGCGCTGCAGGAGCTGACCGACGACCTCGGCAAGGAGAAAAGCGACGAACTGCTGACCCAGCTCAACTCGAACCCGCTGCCGGCCAACTTCCAGGTCAAGGCGGACGACGCCGCCAACCTCGACACGGTTCGCGCCGCGGTGACGCCGCCGGGGCCGGACGGCAAACCGCAGCCGATCTCGCCGATCGTCCAGGACGTCTTCGACCGCCAGCAGGAGTCGCAGAAGATCGAGCAGGTGACGAGCGCGCTGAAGATCGTCCTCACCGTGATCACCGCGCTGCTGATCGTCGCCTCGCTGATGCTGGTCGGCAACACGATCCGGCTCTCGATCTACACCCGCCGCCGCGAGGTAGAGGTGATGCGCCTGGTTGGCGCCACCCGCTGGTTCATCCGCTGGCCGTTCATGATCGAGGGCGTCGTCGTCGGCTTCGCCGGCGGGCTGATAGCCATACTGATCCTGTGGCTGGGCAAGCTGACGATCGTCGACCCGCTGAGCGACAGCATCGGCTTCCTGGCCGCGCAGAACAGCACCACGCTCTCCTTCCCGGCCCTGGTCGCGATCCTCTTCGGCGCCGCCGTGCTGGTCTCGGCGATCGGCTCCGGCGTCACCCTGCGCCGCTTCCTGAAGGTCTGAGATCCGCGTGAAGGCCGGCAGGATCGCGGGCCTCCTGGTCACCCTGCTCCTCGTCCTGGCCGCCGGGCTCTGGGTCGGCGGCCACCCGGCGACGATGCCGCCGGCTCTGCGCGACGTCTTCGTCGACGAATCGGGCGGGCTGACCGCGGAGGCGACCGAGCTGATCGAGGACAACTACTACCGGTCGGTCGCAGACGACGACCTGATCGACTCCTCGCTGCAGGGCATGGCTCGCGGGTTGCGGCGGCGTTACGACGACCGCTTCTCCGAATACCTCTCGCCGGCGATCCTGAAGCGCTTCAACGAAGCGATCGAGGGCCACTTCTCCGGAATCGGCCTCAGCGTCTCAGCGGTGGACCGCGGCCTGCGGGTGGAACGCGTCTTCAAGGGCTCGCCCGCCGAAGACGCCGGAATCGACGTCGGCGACACGATCGCCTCGGTCGAGGGCGAGTCGATCGCCGGCCTCAACTCGACCGTGGCGACGGAGCGGATCAAGGGCCCGGAAGGCAGCGAGGTGACGATCGGCGTGCTCGACCGCGGCGGCGACGAGGTGCGTGAGCTGCGGCTGACCCGGGCCGAGATCACGGTGCCGGTGGTGTCGAGCAAGGTGATCGAGGTCGACGGCCGCAGGCTCGGCTATATCCGCCTCGCGACCTTCAGCGAAGGCTCCCACGGCTTCCTCCGCCGGGCGGTGCAGAAGGTGCGGCGCGAAGGGGCGGAGGGACTGGTGCTCGACCTGCGCGCCAACGGGGGCGGCCTGCTGCAGGAGGCGGTGCTCGCCGCGGGCATCTTCCTGCCCGAGGGCACCGTTGTCGTCACCACCGAGTCGCGAACCCAGGGCGACGCGGTCTACGAGGCACGCGGCGGCAACCTGCCCGCGCAGCCGACCGTGGTCCTGATCGACGGCAATACGGCCTCGGCGGCGGAGATCCTCACCGCGGCGCTCGCCGACGAGGCTGGGGCGAAGGTGATTGGCACCCGCTCCTTCGGCAAGGGCGTCTTCCAACAGGAGGTCGGACTCTCCAACGGCGGCGCGTTGAAGCTGACGATCGGCGAGTACTTCACCCCGGATGGGACCAACCTGGGCGGCAACGGGATCCGTCCCGACGTGCGGGCACGCGATCGGGGCGGAACCACTCGCGACGAGGCCCTCGGTCGGGCCCTGGACGTGCTGGCAGCCGAACAATGAGCTTCCAGTGCGCCTTTTGCTTGCCATGCCTGCATAAAGCGCACCGGAAGGGACTGGCGTGAGCAAGCCCGACTGGCGTTACCACCGCGAGCGACAGCGGGCGCGCGGGCGCGGGCGCAAGCAAGCCAAGCCGAGCAACGCGCGCGACGCGATCGAGGCACTGCTCAGCGAGGGGCTGGGCCGGCGCGGCTTTCCTGCTGCGCTCGAGGTCGAAGCCGGCGAGGTCGCGAGCGCAGCCGCGTCGCGCCCGGGGCCCCGTCGCGACCTGACGGAGCTGCCGACCTTCACCGTCGACCCCGCCACCGCCCGTGACTTCGACGACGCCGTCTCGGCGCGGCGCGAGGGCGACTCGACCCGCCTCTGGGTCCACATCGCCGATGTCGCCGCCCACGTGCGACCCGGCTCGCCGCTCGACCGCGAGGCGAGCCGCCGCGCCAACAGCACCTACGCGCCGGGCACGGTCGAGCCGATGCTTCCCCACGCGCTCAGCTCGGAAGCGTGCAGCCTGAGCCCGGGCGCGGAGCGGCTGGCCGTCACGGCGGAGATCGAGCTCGGGCCCGGCGGCGAGGCCCGGCGGGCGAGCTTCTATCGCAGCCGCATCCGCTCCGACGCGCGGCTCGACTACGACCAACTCGACCTCGTCTTCTCGGGCCGGGCCGAACCGCCGGAGTCGGTTGCAGAGCCGCTTGCGATCGCCCGCGAGGCAGCCCGGGCGCTGGGGGAACGGCGGAGCGCCACCAGCCTCGACGTCGAGTCCTTCGAGCCGGAGTTCCGCTTTGACGCCAAGGGCAACCCGACCGGCGCCCAGGCCGTCGCACAGACCGAGTCCCACCAGCTGATCGAGCGGCTGATGATCCTCACCAACGAGCAGGTCGCCGACCTGCTCGAGCGCAAGCGCGTGCCCGCGATCTTCCGCGTCCACCCCCAACCGGACCCGCGGCAGGTGGAGCGGCTGGTTGCGCAGCTGCACGACCTGGGCATCCCGACGCCGCCGCTGCGCGGGACGGTGACGCCGCAGCAGGCAGCCGAGGTCGTGGCCGAGGCGAGCCGGCTGGTGATGCGAGAGGCGGCGCGGCGCAAGCACGGCCGCGCCGCGTATACATCGCTTGTGCTCCGATCTCTCAAACAGGCCCAGTACAGCGAGCGCAACAGCGGCCATGCCGGTCTCGGCAGCCCCGCGTACTGCCACTTCACCTCACCGATTCGCCGCTACCCGGACCTGGTCGTCCACCGGGCGCTGCTTGCGGTCCTCGGCGAGGGGGAGTCGGCGCCCAGCGCCGCCGAGGTGCGGGACGCGGCCTTGCACTGCAGCGAGCAGGAGCGGGAGTCGATGAAGATGGAGCGCAAGGCGGACGACATCTGTGCCGCCTTCCTGCTCGAGCGCGAGCTGCGTGAGCGGGGGGAGGAGGCGGAGTTCGAGGGGGAGGTCTCGGGGGTGATCCGGGCCGGTGCCTTTGTTGGATTCGGCGGCAAGCTGGGTGACGTGTACGAAGGCTTCCTGCCCGCCCGCCGCCTCGGAGTCGAGCGATTTGAGCTGAACGAGGTCGAGACCGCGCTGGTCGGTGCCGAGTCGGGGCGGAAGCTGCGGCTCGGGGACCCGGTGTCGGTCCGGGTGGACGGGGTGGAAGCGGCGCGCGGCCGCGCTGATTTGGCGCCGGCGAAAGCCTGAGATGGCGAAGAAGGCGAAGAAGAAACGGGAGCCGGCGTCGGGGGATGTCGCCACCAACCGCCGTGCCCGGCACAAATTCGAGCTGGTCGAGAAGCTCGAGGCCGGGATCGTGCTGCAGGGCTCCGAGGTGAAGTCACTGCGCAACGGCAAGGCGCAGATGGTCGACGCCTACGCGGTGGTCGATCGCGGCGAGGTCTGGCTACGCAAACTCCACATCCCGCCCTACGAGCCCGCCAGCCGCGAGAACCACGAGCCGGAGCGGCCCCGCAAGTTGCTCTTGCACCGGGCGGAGATAGAGCGCCTGGTCGGCAAGACCGCGCAGCGAGGGCTGACCATGGTGCCGACCCGGATCTACTTCAAGGGGCGGCAGGCGAAGGTCGAGCTGGCTCTGGCGCGCGGCAAGGAGGGCCGCGACCGCCGCCGCGATATCGCGGAACGCGACGTGCGGCGCGAGGTCGAGCGCGAATTCAAGAGCCGAATGAGGTAGCTTCGGGGCCATACGCATGGGCGACTTCGTCAGCGACAACATCGAGTACATCGTCGCCGGGCTCGTTGTGGCGATCCTGCTTCTCCTGCTGGTCATCAGCGTCAGCCAGCGCCGCAGCAAGGACAAGGGGGCAAAGGCACCGGGAAAGCCGCCGCTGCCGCCTCCGCCCACCACCGTCCAGCGGGGCCCCGGCGCGAGCCAGCCGAGTGCTGCCGCGCCTCAGGGCGGTCCCCCCGGCGCTGCTGCGACCTCCGCGCCGCCACCGCCCCCGGGGCAGCCCCTCAACGCCAAGGGGAAGCGCAAGCAGTCCCGCGAACAGCAGCGCGCGGCCCGTGCGGAGCACCGCAAGCGCCGCCAGGAAGAGTCGAAACGGCGCCGCGAAGAGCGATCCACAAAACGGGCCGAACGGCGGCACAAGCCGTCCGGCACCGGTCGCACCTCGGGTCGACGGGCGAAGCGCGAGGCCGCCAAGGCGGAGCGCGAATTCGCCGCCGCCCGCGCCGCGCAGGAGCGGGCGCTTCTGGATCAGCAGAGCGCCCAGACCGTCGCCGCCTCGGTGGCCCAGCCGCCTCCCGCGCCGCAGCCCCCCGTCGTGCAGCCGCCGCCTCAGGCAGCGCCGCCGCCTCCGGTCCCGCCGGCGCCGCCCGTTGTGCCGCAGCAGCAGCCCGCACCCGCAGCTGTGCCCCCGCCGCCGGCCGCGGCGCCGGGTGGGTACGACCCGGCCACCGCCGAACAGCGGGTCCACGACAAGGTGACGGAAATCCAGCGCGAGGAGGAGAGGATTCGCGCCGAGGCCGAGCGCCGGATCCAGGAGGCCGAGCGGCTGCAGCGCGAGGCCGAGCAGCGAGAGGCGCAGGCCGAGGCCGGCCAGACGACCCAGAGCCTGGCTCCCGTACCGCCGCCGCCGGCTCCCGCCGCGGCATCTCCCGAACCGCCGGGATCGGACCTGCAGACCGCGGAACAGAGCCTGCGACAGGAGCGGGAAGCGCAGGAGCGCTCGCTGGTCGAGGCGCAGGAGCGCCTGCGCGAGATCGAGGAGCGGACCAAGGCCGCGGAACGGCGAGCGGCAGAGGCGGAGCGCCTCGCCCAGCTCAAATCGGAGGAGGCGGAGCGCGAGCAGCGCCTGGGCGAGATCCAGGCGAGCGTCGCACAGGCCGAGGAGCGGGCTCGTGAGGCGGAGCGCCGCGCCGCGGAAGCCGAGCAGGCCGTGCTCAGCTCGGTGCAGCAGGCGGCTGCACCCCAGGCTCCGCAGCCGCAGCCGCCGGCACCGACCCCACCACCGCCGACTCCGTCTCCGCAGCCACCGCCGCCGACTCCGGAGCCGCCGGCTCCCACCCCGCCGCCGCCATCGCCGGCTCCCCAGCCGCTCCCCCCGACCCCTGAGCCACCGACGCCAGCTCCGCAGCCGCCGCCGCCCGCAGCGGCGGCCGGCGAGACGATCGAGCTAAACCAGGTCAGCTTCGAGCAGCTCCGCGGGTACGGCCTCTCGGTCACCCAGGCCACCCGCCTGCTCGCCCACCGAGAGCGGGTCGGTCGCTTCCAGTCGATCGAGGAACTGGACGAAATTCCCGGCTTGCCCAGGGAGTCCGCCGAAGACCTGAAGCGCCGCTCGCGAGTCTGAGCGCCTACAGCCCGTAGGCCTCGAGCAGCTTGAGCCAGATCTCGCTCCGGGTCGGGTAGGCGGCAACCGCGTGCCGCAGGCGCGGGAGCGGGATTTCCCCGACGATCGCGACCGTCGGGGCGTGGAGGAAGTCAGCGGTCTCGAAGCCGGTGAAGGTCGCGCCGACGATCGTCCCGGCCGCCTCGTCGACGACGAGGCGCGAGGTGCCGCCGGTGCCCTTGCCGTAGAAGCTGGCCCCGGCGGTCCCGTCGGTTGGCACGTCGATCGCCCGGGCGTCGATCCCCGCCTCCTCGGCCTGTGCCAGCGTCTTGCCGACCGCGGCGACCTGGGGGTCGGTGAAGGTGACCCGCGGCACGCCGAGCCCTTCGGCGACCGTCTCGACCTCGCGCCCCAGCACGTTCTCGGCGGCGACCCAGGCCTGGTACTTGCCCATGTGGGTGAAGAGCGCCCGGCCGTTGACGTCGCCGACCGCGTAGAGCCACTCGCGGCCGCCGACCCGGAGCCGGTCGTCGGTCCCGAGGAAGCCGTGCTCTCCGGGCTCGACCCCGGCCGACTCGAGCCCGATCTCCCCGGTGCGGGGAACGCGGCCGATCGCGACCAAGATCTCCGCCGCCTCGACGCTGCCGCCGTCATTCAGCTCGACGACCACTCCGGCATCGGTGCCCGAGACCCTCTCGGCGAGGACGCCGGTGCGCACGTCCATCCCGTAGGAGTCGCGCAGCGACGCGGCCACGTGCTCGCCGGCGAACGGCTCCTCGCGGGGCAACAGTCTCTGCTCACCCTCGATCAGGGCCACCTCGGTCCCGAGCGTCGACCACGCCTGCGCCAGCTCGGACCCGACCGGGCCGCCGCCGAGGATGACCATGCTCCGCGGCACCTGCTTGGCGGTGGTCGCGTCGTGGTTGTTCCAGGCGCGGACCGAGTCGAGGCCGTCGATCGGGGGCATTGCGGCACTGCTTCCCGTCGCCACGACGACGACCCTGCGCGCGGTCAGCGCCTCCGAGCCGACGACGACGCGTCGCTCGCCGTCCAGGCGGCCCTCTCCGCGGAAAAGCTCGATGCCGCGCTCCGCCAGCCAGGGAAGCTGCCCGGAGTCGTCGAGGTCGTGGATCACCTCGTCGCGCCGGTCGAGGACGGCCTGCGGGTCGAGCTCGCCGGTGACGGCGGCGCTCGCCCCCGGCACGCGGCGCGCCTCGGCCAGCAGCTCGCCGGGGCGCAGCAGCGCCTTCGACGGCATGCAGGCGTAGTAGGAGCACTCGCCGCCGACCAGGTGCTGCTCGACGATCGCCACCTCCAATCCGCCGTCGGCGAGCCGGCCGGCGCAGACCTCGCCCGGGGCCCCGGCGCCGATCACGATCGCGTCGAATTCCCGGTCGGCCATCGCCCACACCGTACAATCAGGAGCACATAGCACGGGGGCGACAGGCTTCGACGTAGTCGATCCGTGCGAAAGGTTGCAGGTCGAGGTTGCCGGAGGCCTCGTAAAACACCGGCACCAACCAATACGTGCGGACCATGAGTTCGCCCTCGCCGCTTAGTCGATAGCTAAGTGATGTGAGAGTCGGCCCTTTCTCGCCCGCGGAAAGGGGTTCCGGCTTCAATTGCGGGCTTACCCGGGCGGATCGCCCCGTCCGCCAGGGGACAATTCAGAGGGCTTTATCTCCCGCAGTGCCCGCCGGCGCGGACCCCGGGAGACGAGACTCAAGCGCCGGCTAAACCTGTAGAGACCCTCGCACTACGGCCGCGGACGCCGGTTCGATTCCGGCCGCCTCCACTTTCCATCGGCCACACCCTTGGCCTGACGACGATGCGGACCAAGGGCACGATCGAGCAGATCGCCGCCAAGCACTTCGGTTAGCCGCTGGAGCCCGGTTGCTACTTTCGAACGCGTGGCTGCTCTACAGCTGATCGATGCCGAGGCCCTCGACGCCTACTCGAAGACCGTCTCCGGGGTCGCCGAAAAACTCGGGCCCTCCGTCGGCCACCTGGTCCTAACGCGGCAGGCTCGGGGCGGTCGCCGCACAGCGGGCACCGGCAGCGCCGTCGCGATCAGCCCAGACGGGTTCCTGCTCAGCGCCGCGCATGTGGTCGCCGGCGGCGACGGACGCGGCTCGGTCGCCTTTCCGGACGGGCGCGAGTTCGCGCTCGAGGTGGTCGGCGCCGACCCGCTCTCAGACCTTGCTGTCCTGCGAGCGGACGGCCGCGATCTCACGCCGGCGACGCTCGGAGACGCCGGGGCGCTGCGCGTCGGCCAGCTCGTGGTCGCGATCGGCAGCCCGCATGGCTTCAGCGGCTCGGTCACGGCCGGGGTCGTCTCCGCACTCGGTCGCTCGCTGCCGACCCGCTCGCGTTCCACCACCCGGTTGGTGGAGAACGTGATCCAGACCGACGCGGCGCTGAACCCGGGCAACTCCGGCGGCGCCCTCGGCGACGGCCTCGCGCGGATGGTCGGAATCAACACGGCGGTGGCGGGGATCGGGCTGGGACTGGCCGTGCCGATCAACGAGACGACGCGGGGGATCGTCGCCGAGCTGATCGGCAACGGCCGCGTGCGCCGCGCCTACATCGGCGTCGCCGGCGGCTCGCGGCCACTCCCGCCCCGCCTTGCCGCCGAGTTGGGGCGCGAGCGGGGGATAGAGGTGGTCGAGGTGGTCGAGGACAGCCCCGCCGCTGCGGCCGGCCTGCGTCCCGAGGACCTGATCGTCGAGGTCGACGGCGAGGCGATCGACGACGTCGGCGACCTGCAGCGGCTGATGACCGGCGCGAGGATCGGCCGCCAGCTCACCCTGAGGGTCGACCGCGGCGGAAGGCCGGTGCAGATCGAGATCGTGCCCCGCGAGCTGCCGGACTGAGCCCGATGCTGGGGTTGCTACCGCTGTTCGAGCCGGTCCAAGGCACGAAGTCGCAGCCGTGCGTAGAGGCTCATGCCGGCCATGCTGATCGGTACGAAGGTCCACGCTGGAGCGCCTAGGACGAAAACGGCAATCAAAATGACTGCGCCGATCGCGACGCCGGAATAACTGGCGGCATTGCGAGATAAGACAAAACGTTCCATCATGCGAGGGCCATGATAGTGAACGCGATGATCGACAGCCAGCGAGAGAGCGTGAATCCTTCGCCCAGGCCTTCGTTGACCCGGCGGGCGACGAAGTCGGCGGATCGCTCGTCGGCAAGCGCGGTTGCCGCGTAGGATCCGCTGAGATAGGCCATGCCCCCACCGAGCACCGAGAAGCCAGCGATGAGCGCTTCGAGGAAGCTCCGGAGGCCGGTCAGATCGAGCGGAACCATCGGCTCACGGTAGGGCTGACCGACGCGCGTGTGGCGCGCCGAACGTAAAAAGTCCGCTACGACTTCGTCTCGAATCAATGGCCATCGCGACCGCGAAAACTCTGGGTGTCCACATGGGCGGCGAGCTGCTGTTCGCCGACGTCTCCTTCAAGCTCGAGCTGAGGGAGCGGATGACGCTCTCCGGCCGCAACGGTGCCGGCAAGTCAACCCTGCTGCGGATGCTGGCAGGCGAGCTCACGCCCGACTCGGGCAGCGTCGTCGTCCAGCGCGGCGGCCGGGTCGCCCTTCACGACCAGCGGCCGCCGCGGGAGACAGGGACCACCCTCGGTGAGTACGTCTTCTCCGGTCGTACCGACATGATCGAGACCGAAGCCGAGCTGGAGCGGCTGGAGGCGGCGATGTCGGGGGGAGGCCCCGAGGAGGAGACGCTGCACGCCTATGCGGCCGCCCAGCAGAGACTCGACCATGGCGGCGGCTACCGCTGGCGCGACGGCGTACTCGCGGTTCTGCGCGGCCTCGGCTTCGACGGCTCCGAGACGGAGCGGTTGCTCTCGACCTTCTCCGGTGGCGAGCTGACCCGCGCCTCCCTGGCCCGGGCGCTGGCGACCCGACCCGACCTACTGCTGCTCGACGAGCCGACCAACCACCTCGACATCCCGGCCCTGGAGTGGCTCGAGGGGTACCTCTGCGTGCTCGACGCGGCCGTCGTCCTGGTCGCCCACGACCGCTGGTTCCTGGAGGCGGTCGGGACCTCGGTGCTCGAGCTGGAGGCGCAGCGGGCTCGCTTCTTCGCTGGCCCCTGGCACGCCTGGCGCAAGGAGCAGGCGGCGCGTGAGATCGCCCACGGCAAGGCTGTCGAGCGCCAGCAGGCCGAGATCGAGCGGATGGAGCGCTTCGTCGAGCGCTTCCGCTACAAGGCGACCAAGGCGAGGCAGGCGCAGGAGCGGGTGAAGAAGATCGAGAGGCTGAAGCGGGAGGGCCCCGCCGCCGAGCGCCGCGACGAGCGCCGTCTGCGCTTCTCCTTCCCGCAGCCCGAGCGTCCCGGGCGGGTGGTGCTGAAGATGCGCAACGCGACGATCGCGGTGCCGGGACGGACCCTGCTCTCGGGGGCCAGCCTGGAGCTCGAGCGCGGCGAGCACGTCGTCCTGGTCGGGCCCAACGGGGCGGGCAAGACGACCCTGATCGAGACCCTTGCCGGAGGCACCGAGCCGGAGACCGGCTCGGTCTGGACCGGCCACAACGTCAAGGTCGGCTACCTCTCCCAGCATGCCGCCACCGCCGCCGGCGAGGGCACCGTGTTGGCCGCGGCGCAGCGCGAGACGGGCCTGAGCGGCCGCAAGGCGCGCGACCTGCTTGGCGGCTTCCTCTTCTCCGGCTCCGAGGTCGAAAAGCAGCTGAGCGATATCTCGGGTGGTGAGCAGCGGCGCCTCTCTCTGGCGATCCTGGTCGCCTCCGGCGCCAACGTGCTGATCCTCGACGAGCCCACCAATCATCTCGACGTCGAGAGCCGCGAGGCGCTCGAGGACGCCCTCTCGGAGTACGAGGGCGCGGTGGTCCTCGTCTCCCACGACCGTGCCCTGCTCGAGGCCGTGGGCACACGCACCCTCGTCTGCGAGAACGGCGAGCTGCGAAGCCACCCGACCGGCTGGGCCGCCTACCAGCGGCAGCGCGACGAAGGGGAGGCGACGGCGATGGCGGCAGCGCATGACGCCAAGCCGCCCCGCCCCGAGGACGGGCGTCGCCGCACAAAGGCGGCGCAGCGAGCCGCGCGTAAATCGACCCGGCTGGCCGAGAAGATCGAGCAGGCGGAGGCCGAGCTGCACGCGGTCGAGGAGGAGCTCTCGGACCCCGCGGCTTGGTCGAGTCCCGGCCGTGCCGAGCGGGCGAACGAGCGTCACGCGGCGGCGAAACAGGCGGTCGCCGAGCTCTACGAGCAGTGGGAAGAGGCCGAAGGAGAGGTCAGTACGGCGGGCAACTAGAAGACGATCGTGCGGGCTCCGTCCAGGAGCACACGGTCGTCGAGGTGGGCCTTGACCGCACGGGAGAGCACGAGGCGCTCGGAGTCGCGCCCGATCTGGATCAGGTCGACGATCTCGTCGCGGTGGCTGACCCGGGTCACGTCCTGGTCGATGATCGGCCCGGCGTCGAGCTCCGCGGTGACGTAGTGCGCGGTGGCGCCGATCAGCTTGACCCCACGCTCATGAGCGCGGGCGTAGGGGTCGGCGCCGACGAAGGCGGGTAGGAAGCTGTGGTGGATGTTGATCGCCGGCACTCCCAGCTGGCTCAGGAAATCGGGCGAGAGGATCTGCATGTAGCGGGCGAGGACGAGCAGGTCGATCTCGCCTCCGAGCAGCTCGAGGACGCGCGCCTCCGCCACCTCCCTTTCGCCCTTCTCGACCGGCACGTGGTGGTAGGGGAGGCCGAGCGAGGCGACCTGGTCGGCGTGGTCGGGGTGGTTGGAGACGACACCGACCAGTTCGCCGCCGAGCTCGCCGCTGCGCCAGCGCCAGAGCAGGTCGGAAAGGCAGTGGTCCTCGCGCGAGACCATCACCGCGACGCGCTTGCGTTCGTCCGACTCGGCGAAGCGGTGATCCATCTCCAGCGGCCCGGCCACCTCTGCCTCGAAGCGGCGGTGGAGCGCCGCCCGGTCCTGCTCGGGCGGGAGCTCGAAAGCCATTCGCATAAAGAAGCGACCCTCGTCGCTGGAGTGCTGGTCCGCGTCGACGATGTTGGCACCGGCCTCGGCGAGGAAGCCGCTGACCGCGGCGATCAGGCCGGGCTGGTCCGGGCAGGCAAGCAGCAGGCGCGATGTCGGTTGCTCGGAGATGCGGGAATCATCGGCGACACCGGATCGGGGGGTTGGAATGCGGTTCGACCGCGCAAGGCGCATTGCATTCGTCTGCTTGGGTGTGTCGCCGTCACGCCTAAGTTCGTGACGATCGCCACTTATAACCGGTCCTCTGTGACGGCGCTCACTCTCCGCCGCGCGGAACCCCGCCACGGTTCCGCGCTTGCTTACAAAACGCACATATCTCATTCCGTTCCTCGCGCTCGCCGTCGCTTCGCCGGCGGTCGCCCTTGCGGCCACCGACGAGGAGCCCCGCCTGCGGATGGCTGTCAGCAAGGCAAAACCGGTGTCCCAGGACGCAAGGCCCGTCGGCGCCATGCCCTCGACCTGGCCCGCCGCCAGCTTCCACCGCGAGGTCCAGGCCGGCGTTCGGGAGATCCGCGCCGCCCGCCGTGCCCGTCTCCGCCGGGAGCGCCGCGAACGCGAAGCAGAGTTCGCCACCCTGCCGGGCGGCGTCTCGATCGAAACGCTGGAGGCGATCGCCTCCTGCGAGTCCGGCGGTAACCCCACCGCCATCTCATCTGACGGCAGCTACCGAGGCAAGTACCAGTTCAGCTACGAAACCTGGGCGGCAGTAGGCGGCTCCGGCGACCCGGCAGCAGCCTCCGAGTCCGAGCAGGACTACCGCGCGGCATTGCTCTATTCGCAGTCCGGCTCCAGCCCCTGGCCCGTCTGCGGCTAGCGCGGCAAAGGGGGGAGGAGGTGCCCGACCCCTCGCCTACGATGGCGGCTATGGCTGACGAGGCTGTTCCCGCACCGGATCCGAGCGGCCCCAGTCGCAAGCCGCCCGCCGAGGCGATCGCTGAGGCCCGGGTCCGCGCGCCAACGCGGGGCAACCGCAAGCTGGAGAGCTTTCTCGATGCCGTGAACGGCGACGAGCAGGTGCGGGCCTGGTGGTACATGGCGCAGGTCCACGCCGAACGGCTGGGGATGTCGGACCACTCCTGGGTCCATACCCAGATCGTCCTCAACATCTCCCTGCGACTGCTGCGGCTGCTGGTCAAGGCGGGGGTGGAGCCGGGGGTCGTCTCCGACCACGGGATGTCGCCGCGCGACGCCGAGGTGGTGGTGGCCGGGGGCGCCCTCTTGCACGACGTCGGCATGTCGATCCACCGTGCCGACCACGAGGCATACAGCCTCTTCCTCGCGAGTGGCGTTCTCGGCCGGCTGCTGAGCGACTCCTACTCAGAGCCGAAGCGGACGATCGTCGCCTCGGAGATCCTCCACGCGATCATCGGCCACCGCCGCCGTGGCGAGCCCTACACGCTCGAGGCGGGGGTCGTCCGGGTTGCCGACGCGCTCGACATGGCGCAGGGCCGGACCCGAATCCCGATCGAGGCCGGCCAGGAGGGAATTCATTCGATCTCCGCCGCGGCGATCGACGAGGTGAGAATCGAGGCGGGCGAGGAGCGCCCGCTGCGGATCGAGATCGAGCTGAACAACTCGGCCGGGATCTTCCAGGTCGACGACCTGCTGGCGACCAAGATCCGCGACACGCCCCTGGAGGGCCAGGTCGAAGTCATCGCCCAGATCGAGGGCGAGACCGAGAAGCGGCTCCTAACCGGCTTCAGACTCGACTGAGGGCTAGCTCAACCGCTGGAGGTCGTAGCGGCGCTGGTCCTTGCGCTTCTCCAGCCGGCCCTGGATCAGCGACATAACGATGACGAGGATCGCGAAGAAGGCGATCACGCCGAAGCAGAAGAAGGTCACCGTCTTGTCGGTGACCGGGCCCGCCAGGCCGGCGCCGTTGCTGGCCAGGGCCGCAGGCGCGGACAAGAGCAGCATCGAGAAAACCGCGCAGAGGGCGGCGGCAAGGCGGCTGCGGCGCGTCACACGGGGCACGCCTGGCAATCTACCGCACTCCGTAGGATGCGCCGCCACATGACTGCGGACCGGAGGTCAGTCTCCTAGATGGACTGGTGGGAAGCGATCCTCCTCGGCGCGGTCGAGGGGTTCACCGAGTTCCTGCCCGTCTCCAGCACGGGCCACCTGACGATCCTCGAGCGCCTGCTCGGCCACTCGACCGACGACCCCGACATCACCGCCTTCACGGCGATCATCCAGGTCGGCGCCGTTGCCGCCACCGTGATCTTCCTGCGCCGCGACATCGCCAAGATCGCGCTCGCTTTCGCGCACGGGCTGAGGAGCCCGTCCCTGCGCCACACAAGCGACTACCGCTTTGCCTGGGCTGTGATCCTCGGCTCGATCCCGATTGCGGTGGTCGGCCTCGCCTTCCAAGAGCAGATCGAGACGACGCTGCGCAGCCTCTGGTTCGTCGGGGGGGCGCTGATCCTCTGGAGCGGCGTGATGTGGTTCGCTGACAGCCACGCGACCCAGCGCCGCCACGAGGCCGATATCACCTGGCGCGACACGCTGATCATCGGCATCGTCCAGTGCATGGCGCTGATTCCGGGCGTCTCGCGCTCCGGGGCGACGATGTCGGCCGGGCTGCTGCGCGAGATCGACCGCGTCGCGGTCACCCGGCTCTCCTTCTTCCTCTCGATCCCGGTGCTGACGGGCGCCGGGATCCTGCAGACGATCGACGAGTTCGACAACGTCTCCGCCGGCGTCGGTTGGGGCCCGACGATCGTCGCCACCCTGGTCAGCTTCGTGGTCGCCTTTGCGGCCGTCGCCTGGCTCCTGCGCTACATCGCACGCCACGACTACTCGGTCTTCATCATCTACCGGGTCGCCCTAGGTGCATTCGTCCTGGCCCTCGTGGCAAGCGGAGCGGTTGCGCCCGTCTGAGTTGCGACTTGCCAGAAATGCAAACGGCCCGGGGCAGGCGGGCCGTTTGCGAACGAGAGAGGAGTCTCGTGAGGACTCCATCCTGCCGCTCTGCAGGGGCCTGTGGGTGAACATCCGGATAATCCTTACCGTTTGGCTACCCCGCAAATTGCGGGTTTGGTTGTGAAAATCCTGTGAATGCAGGAGTTTCGTCTGGCTGGTCCGACAGAGCAAGTGCATACAATCGACACCGGAGCGCCGTGAACCCACAGCAGACCATCAGGCTTGCGGTCATCGACGACGACAGCGGTTTCGTCACGGTGCTCGCGAAGCGCACCGAAGCGGCGGGCTGGCAGCAGCGCACCCTGGCCGGGGCGATCCCGCTCGAGGAGCTGGTGGCGATGAAGCTGCACGCGTTGCTGCTCGACCCCGCGGTGTTGGGGGAGGAAGGTTGGGACTACCTCGAGCGTGTCTGCGGGATGCTCCCCGACCTCGGCGTAATCGTCTGCAGCGGGCGTTCGACCGTCGCCCAACGGGTGAGGGGCCTGCGCCTCGGGGTCGACGACTGGATCGCCAAGCCCTGCCACCCGGAAGAGGCGATCGCCCGGATCGAAGCCGTCTCGCGCCGCCGCCGCCGCTCGCGCCCGGACGCCGAAGCGGGCCCGCTCGTCGCCGGCGAGCTGGAGATCCGCGCCGACCGCTTCCAGGCCTTCGTCAGCGGCAGCAGCCTCGACCTGACCCGGCGCGAGTTCGAGCTGCTGCAGCTGCTTGCCGATGCCAAGGGTCAGGTGCTGGAGCGGGAGACGATCTACCAGCGGGTCTGGGGCTACGCGATGGCCCACGGCGATCGCTCGGTCGACGTCTTCATCCGCAAGCTGCGCCAGAAGCTGGAGAAGCGCTCCGCCGGCTGGAGCTACATCCACACCCACTTCGGCGTCGGCTACCGCTTCGACCCGGAGCCGATCGACACTGCCGCGGTCGCGACGCCGTCCTCCGCGGGGGAGAGCGACCCCCAGCCGATCGGCGACCCGGAGCCGATTCACAACGGCGTCGCCGCCCTGTAACACCGCCGTTTCGCGGCTTTTACATCTTTTTCACATCCGCGATACAGCCAGGTAACAAGCTGTCCACAGGCCGCTGCGAGGGTGGCGACGAAGTCGGCCCGCCGGGCCGGCAGTGGAGTGAACAAACGAGAAGGAGACAGCGTGACTAGCTCTAAGTGGCTCACGGTCGTCGCCTCCGTTGCCGTCCTGGCGTTCGGGGTGGCCGCGTGCGGTGACAGCGACGACGAAGCGACGGGCAGTGGCAGCGACCTGTCGGGATCGATCCGTATCGACGGGTCGAGCACCGTCGCCCCGTTGACCGAGGCGGTTGCCGAGCAGTTCGAAGCGGAAAACTCCGACGTCAGGGTGACGGTCGGCACGTCCGGCACCGGCGGCGGCTTCGAAAAGTTCTGCGCCGGCGAGACCGACATCTCCGATGCCTCGCGGGCGATCGAGCCCGAAGAGGTCGCGGCCTGCAAGGAAAACGGGGTCGTCAACGAGGAGGTTCGGGTCGCGAGCGACGCGCTCACCGTGGTGGTCAACCCGGAAAACCCGGTCAACTGCCTCACGGTCGAGCAGCTGGGCGCTGTCTGGGGCCCCGATTCGGAGCTCTCCAACTGGAGCCAGATCCCGGGGCTGGAAGAGGAATTCGACGAGGAGCTCGCCCTCTTCGGCCCGGGCACCGACTCCGGCACGTTCGACTACTTCACCGAAGAAATCAACGGTGAGGAGGGCGCTTCGCGCAAGGACTACAACAACGTCGGCGAGAACGACAACGCCACCGTCACCGGCGTCCAGGGGTCTCCGGGTGGCATGGGTTACTTCGGCTTCTCCTTCTACCAGGAGAACGAAGGCACGCTGAAGGCGCTGGAAGTCGACGGCGGCAAAGGCTGCGTCGCGCCATCGTCCGAAACCGCCCAGAACGACGCATACGTGCCGCTGAGCCGGCCGCTCTTCATCTACCCGAGCGCGGACGCGCTGAAAAAGCCCGAGGTGAAGGCATTCGTCGACTTCTACCTCGACAACGCCAACGCAGTGGCCGAATCGGTCGGCTTCATCCCGCTGACCGACGAACAGCTCCAGCTCTCGAAGGGCGCGGCCGCCAAGCTCGGCTAGGCGGGTTTAGGCAGCCGCAATGAACGCGAGGACCGGAACCGGGGCAGTGGAGCCGGCGGGGGGATCGCCCCGCCGGCTCCAGGCGCCGGGGCCTCGCTACGGCGAGAAGGCCATCCACGGCCTTCTCGCCCTCTGCGGCGTCCTCTCGGTCCTCACGACCACCGCGATCGTCATCTCCCTGGTCGGTCCGACGATCGGCTTCTTCGAGATCGTCCCGGTCGGCGACTTCTTCTTCGGAACCGACTGGACGCCCCAGTTCGAGCCGCCCAGCTTCGGCGTCCTGGCGATCGTCGCCGGCACCTTCAACGTGGCGCTCTGGGGAATGCTGTTCGCGATCCCGATCGGGCTCGGCGCGGCGATCTACTTGAGCGAGTACGCGGCGCCCCGGGTGCGCAAGACGGTGAAGCCGGTGCTCGAGATCCTCGCCGGGATCCCCACCGTGGCCATCGGCTTCTTCGCGGCCACCTTCATCCTGCCCGAGATCATCCAGCCGCTCTGGCCAGGCGAGCTGTTCGGGGGCGCGGTCGGCAAGCCGTTCCTGGCGCTGGCGGCCGGGCTCGGCATCGGATTGATGATCGTGCCGATCATCGCCTCGATCTCCGAGGACGCGATGTCGGCGGTCCCCAACGGCCTGCGCGAGGGCGCCTACGCGATGGGCGCGACGAAGCTGAAGGTGGCGACCCGCGTCGTCTTCCCGGCGGCGCTCTCGGGGATCGTCGCCTCGATTGTGCTGGCGATCTCGCGCGCGGTCGGTGAGACGATGATCGTCCTGCTCGCCGCCGGCTCGACTCCGAACTTCACCCTGAACCCGGTCGAGCCGATCCAGGCGATGACCGCCTACATCGGCGTCACCGCGACCGGTGACATCTCGACCGGCTCGCTCGACTACAAATCGGTCTTCTCGGTAGGTGCCCTGCTCTTCGCGATCACGCTGGTTATGAACATGATCAGCATCCGCCTGGTCCGCAGGTACCGCGAGGTCTACGAGTGATGACCGGGCCGGGGGCCGCCGCGCCGCGCAACCGCCTCGCCACTGCCGGCGCCAGGGCGACGACGCAGGCGATGCTGCGGAACCAACCTCGCGGCGACGTGATCCGCAACACCGCGTTCGCGGGGCTGCTGCTGCTGGCGATCCTGATCGCCCTCGCCGGCCTCCTCGCTCTGTTGATCCAGGCCTTTGCCAAAGGCTCCTCGGCGCTCAGCCTCGATCTCTTCACCAACCCCCCCTCGACCGCCTTTCCGGAGAAAGCCGGCTTTCGGCCGGCGATCATCGGCTCGCTGGAGTTGATCGCCGGCGTGATCCTCTTCGTCATCCCGGTGGGGATCGGGGCGGCGCTCTACCTGGAGGAGTACGCGGACAAGACGCGCTGGTGGAACCGGCTGATCGAGGTCAACATCCAGAACCTGGCCGCGGTCCCCTCGATCATCTACGGCATCCTCGGCCTCGCCTTCATCGTGCGCGGACCGTTCGACCTCGGCTTCATCCTCGCCGCCGGCTCGCTGACCCTGGCTCTGCTGGTGCTGCCGATGGTGATCATCGCCGCCCGCGAGGCGATCCGGGCGGTGCCCGACTCGATCCGGCAGGGGTCGCTGGCGCTCGGCGCGACCAAGTGGCAGACGATCCGCCGTCAGGTGCTGCCGGCCTCGGTTCCCGGGATCGCGACCGGAGTGATCCTCGCGGTCTCGCGAGCGCTGGGGGAGACGGCGCCCCTGCTGCTGGTCGGCGCCACGGTCTTCGTCACCTTCGACCCGACCCCGTTCTCCCCGGACGGCTACTCGGCGATGCCGGTGCAGATCTTCAACTACGCGGTGCGTCCCCAGGAGGAGTTCCAGGCGCTGGCGGCGGCCGGGATCATCGTGATGCTGATCGTCCTGCTGGCGATGAACTCCTTCGCGATCTGGCTACGAAATCGTTACGAGCAGAGGTGGTAGGTGGATTAGGGTGAGTGAGCGGATGACTCAGGACGAAAGCAGAGCAGGGACCGGGCGCCAGACCCGCGAGGCCGCCGCCGAGCGGGCGGCGATCGCCGTGCGGCCCGGCGAGTTCAACCACGGCCCTTCCGGGGTGCGGGAGAAGGTCTTCGAGATGAAGGGCGTCGAGGTGCTCTACGGCGGCGTCTCCGCGGTCAAGGACATCACGATGGACGTCCATCGCAACGACGTGACGGCGCTGATCGGGCCCTCGGGCTGCGGCAAGAGCACGCTCATTCGCTGCCTCAACCGGATGAACGACTTAATCCCCAGCGCCGAAGTGCGCGGCGAGCTGCTCTACCACGGCGAGGACCTCTACGGGTCGACCGTCGACCCGGTCCAGGTCCGCAAGCTGATCGGGATGGTCTTCCAGAAACCGAACCCCTTCCCGAAGTCGATCTACGACAACGTCGCCTTCGGGCCGCGCATTCTCGGAGAGAAGGACGATCTCGACGCCACCGTCGAGGGCGCCCTGCGCGGCGCGGCGCTCTGGGAGGAGGTCAAGGACCGTCTCGAGGACAACGCCTTCGGCCTTTCCGGCGGACAGCAGCAGCGACTCTGCATCGCCCGCTGCATCGCGGTCCAGCCCGACACGATCCTGATGGACGAGCCATGCTCGGCGCTCGACCCGATCTCGACCGGCAAGATCGAGGACCTGATGATCGAGCTGAAGGAGCAGTTCTCGATCGTCATCGTCACCCACAACATGCAGCAGGCGGCACGGGTCTCCGACCGCACCGCCTTCCTGATGGTCGAGCTGGACGCCGACGAGGACAATCGCTGGGGCCGGTTGGTCGAGTACGACGAGACCGAGAAGATCTTCACCAACCCCTCCGACAGCCGCACCGAGGACTACGTCTCCGGCAAGGTCGGGTGATCGAGGCCGATGGTCGAACAGACCCGGGTCCACTACCAGGCGGAACTGGAACAGCTCGAGGCCAGCGCCCTGGGTGGGCTGGATCTGGTCAGCGAGCAGCTGGGGCGCACCACGGAAGCGGTCGAGCAGCAGGACGTCGAGCTGGCACAGCAGGTGATCGGCGACGACGACCGCATCGACGG
>Ga0190265_10000298_pt1 | contig 39890 bp, 42 predicted proteins | sample Popmic124T_FD_133135 | JGI IMG/M metagenome (GOLD analysis project Ga0190265, IMG submission 133135) | Populus adjacent soil microbial communities from riparian zone of Indian Creek, Utah, USA - 124 T | ecosystem: Environmental > Terrestrial > Soil > Riparian zone | place: USA: Utah | collected... | reverse complement strand
TTACGATGTCGACGTGCTCGGCGTCGCGCGCGCGCCGGACCAGATCGCCTTCTGCAACGAGCGGGCGGCCGAGCTCGGCATCTCCGATCGCGTCAAGTTCGAGCTGATGGACTATCGCGACGTCCAGGGCGAGTTCGACCGGATCACCAGCGTCGGCCTGATCGAGCATCTGGGGACCCCGCATTATCCCGGCTTCTTCGCCCACATGCACCGTCTGCTGAAGGACGACGGCGTCATGTTCTCGCATTGCTGCGGCCGGATGGGCGGGCCGGGCGTGACCGACAAATGGACCCGCAAGTACATCTTCCCAGGAGGTTATATCCCGGCCCTGTCCGAGCTGGTGGCCGAAGCGGAGAAGAACCAGCTGATCGTCAGCGACGTCGAGGCCATGCGCTATCATTACGCCCACACGCTGGAGGAATGGTATCGGCGGACCGTGGCGCATCGCGAAGAGATCACCGCGCTCTACGACGAGCGCTTCTTCCGGATGTGGCAATTCTATCTGGCCGGCGCCGAGGCCGCGTTCCGCTATGGCGGCCTGGTCAACTGGCAGTTGCAATATGTGAAGCGCCGCGATGCCATCCCGATGACCTGGGACTATATGTTCGAGGAGGAGAGGCGGCTGCTCAGCCTGGAAGAAGCTCCCGCGTGGCACCTCGCCGCGGAATGAAGGCCGTTGGCTTCTGCACCCCGACAGGCGGCCGAGCGGGCCTGGCGCTCGGGAAGCTTTTGTTAACCCTGAATGGCTAGGCCGAAACCACGGCGACGAGACGCCGTGGGGATGCAAGGCCATGACGGATCGGAGGGAAGTGCGCGCGGCGGGCCTCGGCTTCGCCATCGTCGCGTCCTACATGGCGCTGGTGCTGCTCAGCGGCCGCGTCGATCCGGCCGATTTCGGGCGCCTGTTCCTCTCCTACGTGAAGGGCAGCTTCAGCCTGTGGCTGATCCTTGGCTTCCTCGCGCTTCTTTGGCTGCTCTACAAAGAGCGCCCGCGCGGCGGCGCCAGCGTCTCGCCGGCCGCCGTCATGGCCGAATGGCTCAAGGAACGCTGGGCGCGCGACCGGCTCGCTTCCCTGCTCTGGCCGCCCGTGCTGTTCGCGGCGCTGATGGCCTCGTTCAACGCTTTCAAGCAGATGATCCTGCCGGCGGCGGGCTTCCGCTTCGACCCGCTGTTCGCCGAGCTCGACCGGCTGGTTTTCCTCGGCAACGATCCCTGGCGGATCACCCACACGATCTTCGGCTCGCCAACCGCCACCGGCCTGATCGACAAGGCCTATCACGGCTGGTTCGTGCCGATGGCCCTGGGAGTGATGATCTGCGCCTGGCTGCCGCGCGCGAGCTGGCGGCTCAGGACGCAATATCTGCTGAGTTATCTCGTCATGTGGATCGGCGTCGGCAGCCTGCTCGCTTTCCTTCTGCCCGGCGCGGGGCCCTGCTTCTATGCCGATTTCGTGGGCCCGGTCCCCGAATTCCAGGCGCTGATGGATGCGCTTGCGGCCGATCAGCAGGCCCTCGGGACGCCGATCGCCGCGTTGCACTTTCAGGACGGGCTGCTGCGCGCCTTCGGCAGCGACACGTTGATGGTCGGCGGCGGCATTTCGGCCATGCCCTCGGTCCATAACGGGCTCGCCGCCCTCTTCGCTTTCGCTGCCTTCCGGGTCAATCGCTGGGCGGGCTGGGCGATGGTCGCCTACGCTGCCTTGATCTGGATCGGTTCGATCCACCTCGGCTGGCATTATGCGATCGACGGGCTCGCCTCCTTCCTGCTCGCCTGGGGCATCTGGTGGGCGGCGGGGCGGGCCGCGACCTGGCTGGAGCGGCCGGCACGCGCCGGCACGCCGGTCCCCGCGCTGGCCTGACGAAAGGCGGCGGCCCGGGCCTGGCCTGCGCGATGATCGTCAAGCGGGTGGACGCGAAGACGCGCTCCGAGGCGGGCATCAACGCGCTGCTGCGGGACTGGCGCCATCGCCCTTTCTCGTCATGCCGGCGAAGGCTGGCTTCCAGCCGGAGCCAGCATGGACCCCAGCCTTCGCTGGGGTGATGGAACGACCCGAGGCCGGCGTATAAGCGCCCCTTATCGGTTTGACCGCATGTTTCGTGACGCGGCCGGGGCTTGGCCGGCTATAGCCGCGTCATGGCGACGCAGACCCCGAGCATGAACGGCCGCGACTGGACGATATTGCTCGTCCTGTCGGTGATCTGGGGCGGGTCCTTCTTCTTCATCGAGATCGCGATCCTTTCGGTGGCGCCGCTGACATTGGTGCTGATCCGAGTCGCCGTCGCCGCCGCCTTCCTCTGGCTGTGGCTGCTCCTTCGCGGCGAGCGGATGAGGCTTCCGCCGGGCGCGGCCTTCGCCTTGCTGGTGCTGGCCTTGCTCAACAACGTCGTCCCCTTCGTCCTGTTCGCCTGGGCGCAGGCGGAGATCAGCGGCGGCCTCGCCTCGATCCTCAACGCGACCACGCCGATCTGGGGCGTGATCGTCGCTCATCTCTTCACTGCCGACGAGAAAGCGAGCCCGGCCAAAGTGGCCGGCGTGGCGCTCGGCTTTAGCGGCGTCGCGATGATGATCGGCGGCGACTTCCTCGGCGACATCGGCCGCAGCGCCCTCGCCCAGCTCGCCTGCCTGTTCTCGACGCTTTGCTACGCTCTGGCCGGGGTCTGGGCGCGGCGCTTCAAGCCGATGGGGGTTTCGCCGGCGGCGGTGTCGACCGGCCAGCTCAGCGCCGCCGCTTTGGTGATGCTGCCGCTGGTCCTGATCTTCGAGCCGCCCTGGCTGGCGCCGCCGCCGACGGCCGAAGCCTGGCTGGCGCTGGTCGCGCTCGCCCTGTTCTGCACCAGCATCGCCTACATCCTCTATTTCCGCCTGCTCGCCTCGGCCGGCGCGACCAATTCCCTGCTCGTCACCTTTCTCATCCCGGTCACCGCCATCCTGCTCGGCGCGCTGATCTTGGGCGAGCGGCTCAAGCCCAGGCATTTCGCCGGGATGGCGCTGATCGGGCTGGGGCTGGCGGCGATCGACGGGCGGTTGCTGCGGTTCCGTGCGGCCGCCTCATTTGATCAGCACCCCTGAAGGCGCTGGCCTCAGTGAAACCGAGATGCGCACGAGTTCTGCAACGATGCTTGCACGATACCGTTCCCCGGCGAAGGCCGGGGCCCAGGAGCCGAAGGCTCTTTTCGGAAGGCTGAAGGGGGTTGTTCCAGGAAGCGGTTTCTGCACGCGACCTTTGTCCGCGCCCCCTTCGAACCCGGCTCGCGCCGGGCCTGGGCCCCGGCCTTCGCCGGGGAACGATTCACCTGATCGGACTAGATTTCTAGCTCTAGCCGCCCTCCGCCTCCGTCAGCAGCCGCGCCGCCCGCTCGCCTTCCCATTCGGCCATGCCGGTCATCCGCCAGACCTCGCGCCCGTCCGCGTCGTAAAGGATGGTGGTGGGCAGCGTGTCGAGGCGGAGCGCGGTCATCAGCGCCATCTCGCCGTCGAGATAGGCTTCGAGCCTGCGGAAATTCCGCGCGGCGAAGAAATCGGTCACCTTCGCCCGCCCGCCCGTGTCCTGGCTCACCGCGAGCACCTGCAGCGCCTCGCCTTCGCGCATGGCGAGCCGGTCGAGCGAGGGCATTTCGACCACGCACGGGCCGCACCAGGTCGCCCAGAAATTGACCAGCAGCGGCCGGCCGCGGAACGCGGCGAGATTGACCGGGCGCCCCTGCGCATCCTCGAACATCGTGGCCGGCGCCCGGGCGCCGGCGTGGGAGCGGTCGAGCCGGCCGGTCGGATAGGGCTGCGCGCCGCCGGCGGAATTGCCGCCGGCCTCGGCGGCGGCCGGCGCTTCGCCTTGCGGCGCAGCGGCCTTTTGCCTATCGCATCCGGCCAGAGCGAGGGCCGCGAGAAGGCCGGGGAGACAGGCGATTACAGGCCGCAAGGATCAGGACTCCAATGCCATGTGGGGCGGACGTTTCGCCGAAGGTCCCTCGGCGATCATGCGCGAGATAAATGCCTCGATCGGCTTCGACAAGCGGCTCTGGCGCCAGGACATCGAGGCGAGCCGGGTCCACATCGCGATGCTGGCGGCGCGCGGCATCGTCCCGCAGGAGGATGCCGACGCGATCGAGGAGGGGCTCGATCGGATCGCCGACGAATATGAGGCGGACGGCGTGCCCGAGATCGCCGCGCTCGAGGACATCCACATGCATGTCGAGCACCGGCTTGCCGAATTGGTCGGTCCGGCCGCCGGCCGGCTGCACACCGCCCGCTCGCGCAACGATCAGGTCGCGACCGATTTCCGATTGTGGGTGCGCGATGCGATCGACTCCGCCGACGAGGGCCTCGCCGCGCTGCAACGGGCCCTGGTCGCCCGCGCCGGCGAGCATGAGGAAAGCCTGATGCCGGGCTTCACCCACCTCCAGTCGGCGCAGCCGGTGACCTTGGGCCATCATCTCATGGCTTATTACGAGATGCTGCGCCGTGATCGCTCGCGCTTCGCCGATGCCCGCGCCAGGCTCAACGAATGCCCGCTCGGCGCGGCCGCTCTGGCCGGCACCAGCTTCCCGATCGACCGCGAGGCGACCGCGCTCGCTTTGGGCTTCGACCGGCCGACCGCCAATTCGCTGGACAGCGTGTCGGACCGCGATTTCGCCCTCGATTATCTGATGGCCGCCTGCCAATGCGCGCTCCATCTCTCGCGGCTCGCCGAGGAACTGATCCTGTGGGCGAGCCAGCCATTCGGCTTCGTCCGCCTCTCCGACGCTTATTCGACCGGCTCGTCGATCATGCCGCAAAAGCGCAATCCCGACGCGGCCGAGCTCGTCCGCGGCCATTCCGGCCGGATCGCCGGCGCCATGGTCGCCCTGGTGACGGTGATGAAGGGCCTGCCGCTCGCTTATTCGAAGGACATGCAGGACGACAAGCAGCCGGTGTTCGAGGCGCATGATCTGCTCGCCCTGTCGCTCGCCGCAATGGCCGGGATGATCGAAACCGTCGCCTACGACACCGATCGGATGCGCGCCGTCGCCGAGGACGGGCACGCGACCGCCACCGACCTCGCCGACTGGCTGGTGCGCGAGGCGGGGGTGCCGTTCCGCGAGGCGCACCATGTTACCGGCCGCGCCGTCCGCCTTGCCGACGAGGCCGGAGCGCCGCTCTGGGCCCTGCCCTACGATGCCCTCAAAAGCATCGACGAGCGGATCGGGCCCGCCGTTTTCAATGTGCTTTCGCCCGACGCATCGGTTAAGAGCCGGATCAGTCATGGCGGCACCGCGCCGACCCAGGTGAGGAAGCGGATCGAGGCGGCCAGGAAGTTGCTTGGGATGGACGAATGAGGCGCGCATTGCCGCTGCTGCCCCCGCTGGCGCTGCTGATCGTCGCCTGCGGCCAGCGCGAGCCCTTGCGCCTGCCTGCCGGCGAGCGGGCCGCGCCGCCGCCGGCGATGGCGCGCGAGCCGCTGACGACCGACGAGATGCTTGCCCAGACTCCGATCGCCCGCCCCCAGCGGGTCGACGAATTGCTGCGCCGCTCGGACGAGCGCCAGGACGACCGCTTCGATCTCCCGCCCGGCGATCTGCCCGTCGAGGCGGGCGAAGCCGGCGGCGACGACCCCGAATGAAGCCTGTCCGCAAGGCCGTCTTCCCGGTCGCCGGGCTCGGCACCCGCTTCCTTCCGGCCACCAAGGCGATCCCGAAGGAGATGCTGACCATCGTCGATCGCCCGCTGATCCAATATGCGGTCGAGGAAGCGCGCGAGGCCGGCATCGAACAGATGATCTTCGTCACCGGCCGGGGCAAGGACGCGCTCGAGGACCATTTCGACATCGCCTACGAGCTCGAAGCGACCATGAAGGCCCGCGGCAAGCCGCTCGACGCGCTCGACGGCACCCGCTTTCCGCCCGGCGCGATCGTCTCGGTCAGGCAGCAGGAGCCGCTCGGCCTCGGCCACGCCATCTGGTGCGCGCGCGACATCGTCGGCGACGAGCCCTTTGCGGTGCTGCTCCCCGACGATCTGATGGTCGGGACGCCCGGCTGCCTCGCCCAGATGGTCGAGGCCTATGGCAAGGTCGGCGGCAACATCGTCTGCGCCCAGGAGGTGCCGGCGGAGCGCACCGCCAGCTACGGCATCATCACGCCGGGCGCGCGCGACGGCCGCCTCACCGAAATCAGGGGGCTGGTCGAGAAGCCGAAGCCACAGGACGCGCCTTCGAATCTGGCCGTCGTCGGCCGGTACATCCTCCAGCCCGAAATCATGGCGGTCCTCGGCTCGGTCGGCAAGGGCGCCGGCGGCGAGATCCAGCTCACCGACGGCATGGCCGCACTGATCGGCGACCAGCCGTTCCACGGCGTCACCTTCGCCGGCGATCGCCACGATTGCGGCGACGCCAAGGGCTTCGTCATCGCCAATCTCGCGCTGGCGCTGGCCCGCGACGAGCTCGAGCCGGCGGTACGGGCCTTTATGGCGGGCCTCGATTGATCGCCGCCCTCGTCGCCGGGGACGGGCCCGTCCGCCCGCTGAGCGACCAGGAGGCCGCCGCTTATTCGGGTCCGGGCTTCGTCTGGGTCCATGTCGAGGGTCAGGACGATCTCGCGGCCGCGGTCCGCAGGAGCGACGGCGCCATACCCGACATCGCGGCCAGCGCGCTGGTGGCGACGGAAACCAGGCCGCGCTGCGACGCGGTCGATCATGGCGCGATCCTCAACCTGCGGGGCCTCGGCGATTGCCCGCCGGGCGACGCCGACCGGCTGGTTTCGATCCGGATGTGGGTAAGAGACACGCGGGTGGTCAGCGTGAGCCGCCACAATATGCCCGCCACCGCGACCGTGCGGGCCAAGATGGAGGCCGGCCTCATCCACGATTCGGGCGATCTCGTAGCCGCTTATGCCTGGGCGATCAGCACTCAGCTCGATCCCGAGGTTTCGGCTCTGGGCGACACGCTCGACGACGTCGAAAGCGATCTCGAATCGGCGCATCTCTACCGCCTCCGCCGCGCGATTACCGCCGTGCGCTCGGAAGCGATCAGCTTTCGCCGCTTCGTCGCGCCCGATCGGGACGCGCTGCACACCTTGCCGGGCCTCGGCTTCGAGTGGCTGGCCGAGGAGGACCGGCTGCACATCGTCGAGGCGGCCGACCGCTTCGCCCGCATGGCCGAGGAACTGGAGGCGGTTCGCGAGCGGGCGGCGCTGCTGCACGAGCAGATCACCGACCTTCGCGCCGAGCAGATCGACCATCGGGCGCTCTACATTTCGATCGTGGCGTTCATCTTCCTGCCCTTGACCTTCATCACCGGGCTGCTCGGCATGAACGTCGAGGGCATACCCTACGCCCATTCGGCCTGGTCGTTCTGGGGGGTCGCCATTTTCTGCGTCGTCACCGGCAGCGGCGTCTTCGCCTGGTTCTACTGGCGGCACTGGATCAACCGGTAAGGGGGATTATCCTCCCCTCGATTTCGAGGGGAGGGGGACCGCACGACGTGCGGTGGAGGGGGTTCTTTCGGCGTGAAGAGGCCCCCTCCACCATGCTGCGCAATGAACAGGTGAGCTTGCCCCCGGCAATCTCAGCCATGTGCCGGGCACATGGCGACCTGTTCATCCCCCTCCCCTGCAAATGCAGGGGAGGATAATGTGCGGCCTCAGGCGTCGAGCTCGATGTCCCAATAGAGATAGTCGCGCCAGCTCTCGTGCAGATAATTGGGCGGGAAGCTCCGGCCATGCTCCTGCAGCTGCCAGCTGGTCGGCCGGAAGGGATGGCGCTGGATGTGCATGTGCGCCTGGCGCGGGGTGCGGCCGCCCTTCCGGAGATTGCAGGGCGCGCAGGCGGTGGCGACATTCTCCCAGGTCGTCCGCCCGCCCTGAGCGCGCGGCAGGACATGGTCGAAGGTGAGCTCCCTCGGATCGCCGCAATATTGGCAGGAGAAGCGGTCGCGCAGGAACAGGTTGAATCGGGTGAAGGCCGGATATTCGGACGGCCGCACATATTGCCTGAGCGCGATCACGCTCGGCAGCTTCATGGCCCGGCTCGGGCTGTGCACCTCGCGCTCGTAGGCGGCGACGATGTCGACCCGTTCCAGAAAGACGGCCTTGACGGCGGTCTGCCAAGGCCACAGGCTCAACGGATAATAGCTGAGCGGCGTATAGTCCGCGTTCAGCACCAAAGCCGGGCAGCCTTCGGGATGACGGAGAAGGTCGGGATGGTACAAGGCCAAATCGCTCCCGTTTCACGGAGACTCCTCCGAAAAACGCCGCCCCCGACACCTGTCGCACCCAGAACGCGGGAGGCCAGGCGCGTCCGCCGTCCTCTCCTGGTCCGCCACGCCGTCGCCAATCTGCGTGACGTCGTCATGACACCATAGTCGCAGACTCCGGGTCAAGTTCTTATGCATGTCGTCACTCGTTTCGCGCCAAGTCCGACCGGACGATTGCATCTCGGCCACGCTTATTCGGCCGTGCTGGCGCACGATCTGGCGCGGGCGCGGGGCGGGACGTTCCTGCTCAGGATCGAGGATATCGATCCCGGCCGCGCCCGGCCCGCCTTCGTCGACGGCATCTTCGAGGACCTGCTCTGGCTCGGCCTCGAATGGGACGGGGAGCTCATCTACCAATCCGAGCGGCTGCCCATCTACGCCGCCGCGCTCGATCGGCTGAAGGCCGACGGGCTCATCTATCCCTGTATCTGCACGCGGGCCGAGATCGCCGCCGAGATCGCGGCCAGCGCGTCGGCGCCCCAGGGGCCGGATGGCGCGCCGCCTTATCCGGGGACGTGCCGGGGCGGGGCGGCGACGGACCGGCCGCACGCCTGGCGTCTCGACGTCGCCAGGGCGATGGCGCGGACGGGTCCGCTCTACTGGATGGACGATCATACCGAGGTTCGGGCCGAGCCCGAGCGGTTCGGCGATATCGTCCTCGCCCGCAAGGACGCGCCGGCCAGCTACCATCTCGCCGTCACCGTCGACGATGCCGCGCAGGGCGTCACCGACGTCGTCCGCGGCCGCGATCTGTTCGCCTCGACCGACGTCCACCGGCTGCTCCAGGCGCTGCTCGATCTGCCGACGCCCGTTTATCGTCACCATGGCCTGCTGGCGGATGCCGACGGCATCCGTCTCGCCAAGCGCCACGACGCGCCCACCTTGGCCGATCTGCGCGCCGCCGGCGCCGATCCCGGCGCCCTGGTCGCGGGGTTGCGGCGCGGCGAATTCCCGGCTGGATATTCGCCGGCCGAAGCGTAAGAGGCCCGTCGACATGAAATGGATTCTCATCCCGCTGATCGTGCTCGCCGCCGGCGCAACCCTCTTCGTGCTGGTCAAGGGCGTTATCGGCATGGCGCAGGGCAAGGATTTGACCGGCCAGCGTTCGCAGGAGCTGATGCAGAAGCGCATCCTGTTCCAGGGCATCGCGATCCTGCTCGTCCTCGCCTTGCTCGTCGTCGCCGGACGCTGAGGCCCGGGCCGTGATCAGGCTCAACAAGATCTACACCCGCACCGGCGATTCCGGCGAAACCGGCCTCGTCGGCGGCTCCCGGGTCGCCAAGTCGGATCCGCTGATCGCCGCGATCGGCGACGTCGACGAGGCCAATAGCGCGATCGGCCTCGCCTTGCTCCATCTCGGCGGGCCGGCGGCGGCGATGCTCGGCCGAATCCAGAACGAATTGTTCGATCTCGGCGCCGATCTCGCCACGCCGGGCGAGGATTTCGCTCCGAACGAGATGACGCTCAGGATCGTCGCGGCGCAGGTCGATCGGCTCGAGCGCGAGATCGACCGGATGAACGACGATCTCGAGCCCTTGCGAAGCTTCATCCTGCCCGGCGGCGGCGGCGGCTCGGCGCACCTCCACCTCGCCCGGGCGACGGTGCGGCGGGCGGAGCGGACCGCGGTCGCGGTGGCCGCGCCGCTCAATCCGCTGGCGCTCACCTACCTCAATCGGCTCTCGGATCATCTGTTCGTTCTCGCGCGTTGGGTGGCGCGTGAGCATGGCGGGGACATTCTCTGGCAGCCCGGGGCGACTCGCGAAAGCTGATAAGCGTTCTTCTTTTGTACCTGAACTATGCTATGGCGACCGGGCGGGAGGCGCGTGATGGCGACACAGGCAAAGGCCGAAGCCGGGCAGGCTCTCGCGGCGCGCTATCGCAAGACGCGCCGGCTCAGCCTCGATATCGCCGCGCCGCTCTCCGATGCCGACGCGACCCTGCAGCCGATGCCGGATGCCTCGCCCGCCAAATGGCATCTCGCCCACACCACCTGGTTCTTCGAAACCTTCCTGCTGCGCGATCACCTGCCCGGATACCGCCTCCACGACGAGAGCTGGGCCTATCTGTTCAATTCCTATTATGAAGGCGAGGGCGCCCGCCATCCGCGCGCCGAGCGTGGCCTGATCGGCCGCCCCTCGCTCGACGAGATTCGCACCTGGCGGGCCGCGGTCGACGCGGCTTTGCTCGAGGCGATCGGCGAACTTCCGGCGGCGCTGATCGAATTGGGCCTCAATCACGAGCAGCAGCATCAGGAGCTGATGCTGATGGACCTGACCGCCGCCTTCGCCGCCAATCCGCTCCGCCCGGCGGTCTGGCAAAGCCGGGGCGCGGCGCCGGCCGCGCTGGCGCCGCCGCCGGCATGGATCGAGGGCCGCGAGGGCCTTGCCGCCATCGGCGCCGGCGGCGACGGCTTCGCCTTCGATTGCGAGCGCCCGCGCCACCGCGCGTTCCTGCATCCCCACGCGCTCGCCGACCGGCCGGTGACCAACGCCGAATGGCTCGGCTTCGTCGACGCAGGCGGTTATGCCGATCCCCTGCTCTGGCTGGCCGACGGCTGGGCCTGGGTGCGCGAGAACGGGATCGAGGCGCCGCTCTATTGGCGGCGCGGCGCCGACGGATGGTCGCGCTTCGGGCTCGACGGGTTTCGCCCGCTCGGCCTCGCCGAGCCGGTCTGCCACGTCTCTTATTACGAAGCCGAGGCTTATGCCCGCTGGGCCGGGGCGCGGCTGCCGACCGAGGCCGAATGGGAGGCGGCGGCGCAGGGGCTCGACCCGAAAGCCGGCAACCAGCTCGACGCGGCGGGCCCGGTCCGCCCCGGCGCGGCGGCGGACGGCGAGGGCCTGCGCCAGATGTTCGGCGACGTCTGGGAGTGGACCGGAAGCGCGTTCCTCGCTTATCCGGGCTTCAGGCCGGCCGAGGGCGCGGTGGGAGAATATAACGGCAAGTTCATGTGCGCGCAGATGGTGCTGAAGGGCGGTTGCTGCGCCACGCCGCGCGGCCATTTGCGTGCCAGCTACCGCAATTTCTTCTATCCCCATCAGCGCTGGATGTATTCGGGCCTGCGCCTGGCGAAGGATCTGTGATGGATGCGCATCGCTTCTTGGTCGCGGATCCGGCGTTCCGCGCCGACGTTCTGGCCGGTCTCGCCGCGCCGGTCCCCGCGATCCCGGCGCGCTGGCTCTACGACCGCCGCGGCTCGGAGCTGTTCGAGGAGATCACGAGGCTTCCCGAATATTATCCGACCCGGACCGAAACCGCTTTGCTCGAGCGCCATAGCGGCGAGATCGCGGCGATGCTCGGCACCGGCGAGGCGGTGGTCGAGTTCGGTTCGGGCTCGTCCACCAAGACTCCGATCCTGCTGCGCGCGGTGAAGCCGTCGGCCTACGTCCCGATCGACATCAGCGGCGATTTCCTGCGCGAGGCCGCCGCCGGCCTGCGGGAGGAGTTTCCCGATCTTCCGGTCTATCCGGTCGAGGCCGATTTCATGCGCAGGCTCGATCTCCCGCCCCAGATCGAGAGCGCGCCCAAGCTCGGCTTCTTCCCGGGCTCGACGATCGGCAATCTGGTCGCGCGAAGCGCGGTCGATCTGCTGCGCGCGATGAAAGAGACGCTGGGTGAAGGGTCGCGGCTGTTGATCGGCATGGACGCGATCAAGGACGCCGACGTGCTCCAGCGCGCCTATGACGACGCCGCCGGGGTCACCGCGGCGTTCAACCTCAATCTGCTCGATCGGATCAATGCCGAGCTCGACGGCACCATCCCGGTCGCGGCGTTCCGGCACCGGGCGATCTGGAACGACGCGATGAGCCGGATCGAGATGCATCTCGAGGCGCTCGAGGACGTCGCCTTCACCGTCGCCGGCGTCGGTTTTTCGATGAAGGCGGGCGCGACCATCCACACCGAGAACAGCCACAAATACGGCCATCGCGACGCCCGGCTGATGCTTCGCGCCGCCGGCTGGGGCGTCGCCCGCGAATGGAGCGACGACGACCATTGGTTCTCGATCTTCCTGGCCGAGGCCGAGCCGCCGCGCTTCGCGCCCTGAGCGCTTGTTCGGCCGGCCGGATCACCCGCGCCCGCCAGGTGGCGACGATCCAGTCCCCGAAAGTCCGCAACCTTCCTCGCTGGGGTGCGGCGGCGAGCAAGGCGGCGATCGGCATCGGCGGAGCAATCCGGAACCGCCGCCCCGGGTCAAGGGCTCGCGCCATTGCCCGCCCCGGAAGCCGTCGCTACATGACGAGCCAGCGCCCTTTCGGAGGATCCATGCTCCTTTCCCTCTTCGCCATCCTCGACGTCCTGCTCCAGGTTCTGATGTGGATCATCGTCATCCAGGCGATCCTGTCCTGGCTGGTCGTGTTCAACGTGATCAACACGCACAGCGATTTCGTCCGCTCCTTCCTCAACGCGCTCGATCGGATCACGGCGCCGCTCTACCGGCCGGTCAGGAAGCTGCTGCCCGATTTCGGCGGGCTCGATTTCTCGCCGCTGGTGATCCTGCTCCTGATCTACGTCCTCCGCATCCTCCTCGCCGGGGTCGCGCGCGATATCGCCCTCGCCGGCTAGGGGCGGCGGGATGAGCGCCGCCACCATCGACGGCAGGGCCAGCGCCGAAGCCCTGCGTGCGCGCATCGCCGCCGCCGTGCCCGCCTTCGCGGCGGCGGCGGGGCGGCCGCCCGGCCTCGCCGTCGTGCTGGTCGGCGAGGATGGCGCGAGCCAGGTCTATGTCCGCGCCAAGGGCAAGGCGACGAAGGCCGCGGGCATGGCGAGCTTCGAGCACCGGCTTCCCGCCGACACGGGCCAGGACGCGCTGATCGCGCTCGTTGCGCGTCTCAACGCCGACGGGAATGTCGACGGCATCCTCGTCCAGCTGCCGCTGCCGCCGCAAATCGACGAAGCGGCGGTGATCGCCGCGATCGATCCGGCCAAGGACGTCGACGGGTTCACCCTCGCCAATGCCGGCAGCCTGGCGGTGGGCGCGGCGGGGCTGGTCCCATGCACGCCGCTCGGCTGCCTGATGCTGCTCAAGGATCGGCTTGGGGACCTTGCGGGGCTCGAGGCGGTGGTGATCGGCCGCTCCAACATCGTCGGCAAGCCGATGGCGCGGCTTTTGCTCGCGGAGAGCTGCACCGTCACCGTCGCCCACAGCCGCACCCGCGACCTGGCCGCCGTCGTCCGCCGCGCCGACATCGTGGTGGCGGCGGTCGGCCGCCCCGCCATGGTCAGGGGCGACTGGCTGAAGCCGGGCGCGACCGTGATCGACGTCGGCATCAACCGGGTCGACGGCAAGCTGGTCGGCGACGTCGACTTCGAGTCCGCCGCCCGGGTCGCCGGCGCGATCACGCCGGTGCCGGGCGGGGTCGGGCCGATGACCATCGCCATGCTCTTGCGCAACACCCTCGCCGCGGCGCATGGCCGGGCCGGGCTTCCGGCACCGGAGGGGCTATGACCGAATTGTTCGTCTCCGCCTTCGTCACCTTCCTGGTGGTGATCGATCCGCCGGGCTGCGCGCCGATTTTCGCCAGCGTCACCTCCGGCGCGACCGCGCGGCACCGCCGGGTCATGGCGTTCCGCTCGGTCGCCATCGCCACCGGCATATTGCTGTTCTTCGCACTGCTCGGGGAGGATCTGCTGCGCGCGCTCGGCATCTCGCTCTCCGCCTTCCGAATCGCCGGCGGCATCCTCCTCTTCCTGATCGCGATCGACATGGTCTTCGAGAAAAGGACCGAGCGCCGCGAGAATCGGGCCGAGGAGGTCAATGCGCGCGAGCATGAGGACATTTCCGTCTTCCCGATGGCGATCCCGATGATCGCGGGACCCGGATCGATCGCCTCGATCATGCTGCTGATGGCGCGCAGCGACGGGCTGGCCGAATCTCTGGTCGTGCTCGGCGCCCTCGGCGCGACTTTGCTGCTGACCCTGCTCAGCCTGCTGCTCGCGGGACCGCTGATGCGGCTGCTCGGCCATCGCATGGAAGCGATGATCACGCGGCTGCTCGGGGTGATCCTGGCCGCGCTCGCCACCCAGTTCGTAATCGACGGGATCGGCCGCAGCTTCTCTATCTGACCACCGTCCACATCCGGTAGGGCGAGCCCGCCGGCAAGGGGACCGGCCGCAGCCATGCCGGCACCCGGCCCCGGATCAGCCGCATGTAGAAACCCTGCGGCGCTTCCGATCGGTAGATGGTCGATTCGGAGAGGTTCGGGCAGATCAGGACATAATCGATCCGGTAACGCTCGATCGTCGCCCGCGCATTTTCGGGCGTGCCGCGCCAGGCGCGCATCACGTCGATGATCTGCGCGGCATTGCGGTGATAGGGGCCGGTGACGGCATCGTGGGGGGTGACGGTGATCAGCCGCGGGCCGAGATCGACGAAGGTCAGCACCCGGCCGCGCGGCTGGCGGGCGATCGGCCGCAACGCGCGCAGGGTCGGGCAGGCGCCGTTGGCGGCGCTGATCGCCTGCCGTCCCTTGGTGGCCGGCCGGCCCGGGAGGAAGGCCGAGCCGAAACCGGAGGCGAGCCCGAAGACGAGCAATGCGATCGCCACCACGGCCGCGATCCTGACGGCCATGAAGCGGGCGTTGACCACCCAGAGCGCCGCCGCCCAGGCCAGAGCCGTCGCGCCCGGGATCGACAGCAATTGCGCCGCCGGCCCGGCCCGGGTCTGCCAGCACAGCAAAGCGGTCGCCAGCGCCCCCAGAGCGGCCAAAGCGATCCAAATGAGCAATCGGGCCGGATCGCGGCGGCTCATCCAGAGCATCAGCGCATAGCCGACCAGGCCCGTCACCGGCAGGGTCAGGATCGCGGTCGCGGTGCTGGCGCCGTGGCGCCAGACCGGCATCGCCTCGCGCACTTTCGAGAGCCAGAGCCGGTCGAGCTCGGCCGGCGCCTGTTCGAGCCGCCCCAGGCAGTCGGGCCAGAGGAGGGCGAAAGCGCAGGCCAGCGCCGCGCCCGCAAGCGCCGCCGCGCCGAGCCGGCCCAACAGGCTTGCGGGCGTCACCTGGGCCAGGACGACGGCGATCGCGCCGGCGGCGACCATCGCCGACAGCCAGACCGGCGACAGGGCGTCGCACACCGCCAGCCGGTTCGCCTCCGAAGCAAAGACGAGGAAGCCGAGCGCACAGCCGCCCGCGAGAGCGGCGCCATAAGTGGCCAGGCGCCGCGCCTCGGCGCCGTCGCGAATCCACATCAGCACGATGAAGGCTCCGGCGACGGCGAGATAGAGCAGCATCTCCAGGCCGATCGTCAGCGAAATGGCGGTGGCGACGCCGACGACGGCGCCGCCGCGCGCGCGCCTGGGATCGGTCAGCCCCGCCGCCGCCCAGGCGAGCATTGCGAGCTGCCAGCCATGATGGTCGATCCTGAGCGGGTTCCACATGCCCTTGGCCGAGCCGGCGCAGGCGAGCAAGGCGATGGCGATCGCGAAGGCGAGCTTGCCGACCAGCCGCCTGGCGATCACCGCTACCGCCGCCATCGCCGCAAGCATCGGCAGTAGGGGCGCGACCGTGACCGCGATCTGTTCAGCGACGCGGCCTCCGAACAGGGGCGTGAACAGGAGTTTCAGGCCGGCGATCGGCAGGTCGACCAGCCGCGACCAGTGGATGTCGGATCCGACGAGGCGATGCTGCTGAAGGTCGTACCAGCCCTGGCCGGAGAGCAGTCCGCGGACCTGCATCATCCGCATATTGTCGTCGGTGTCGCCGAGCGCGAAGACGCGGATGAGGTCGTAGCGGGCGACGACCATGCTTGCCGCGATCACGAGCCAGAACAGGAGGACGGCCCAGCGCCAATGCGCATCGAAGCGATCCAGCCCCGCTCCCGCCTCCGGGCCGCCGTTTCTTTGCTTTCCAAGCATCCGCTTGCGCATTAGTCGCTCATCCCCAAAGGGCAAGCGGTCGGAGGAGAGGGCGCGCGGATCATGGACAAGGCCGGCGCGCTGAAATCGCTTTTCGGGCAGCTGTTCCGGTTCGGAATGGTCGGCGCCTTCGTCACCGCTCTGGGCGTGCTCGCTTATTATATCCCGGCCACCTATTTCGGAGTCGCGCCGCTGCTCGCCAATCTCCTCGGCTATGCGGTCGCGGTGGCGTTCGGCTATGTCATGCACAGCCGGATCAGCTTCGCCGGCCATGGCAGCCGCGACGAGCCGGGGCGGCGAACCTTGCGCTTCTTCATCGTCTCGCTGGTCAGCCTCGGCCTCAACAGCCTGTTCGTCGGGGTGCTGACCGGGCCGCTGGCCGGGCCGACCTGGTGGCCCGTCATTCCGATGCTGTTCGTGACTCCGATGGTGACCTTCACCCTCAACCGGCAATGGGTGTTCGGCTGATGGCCAGGCTCTGATGGAACGCATCGTCTACGACCGCATGGCGGAGCTCGACCAGGTGCATTGGTGGTATCGCGCGCGCCGCGAGATCCTGGCCGATCTGATCGCGCGCAAGATCGCGCTGCCGGCGAACGCGCGCATCCTCGAGGTCGGCTGCGGCACCGGCCACAATCTGGAAATGCTGGGGCGGTTCGGGCGGGTCGACGGGATCGAGGTGGACGGCGCCGCCCGCGCGGTCGCCAGCGAGCGGCTCGGCCGCGCCGTTCTGGACGCCCCCCTGCCGGCGCTGACCGGCGTGCCCGACGGGGCCTATGATCTGATCGCGATCCTCGACGTCATCGAGCATATCGAGGAGGACGAGGAGGGGCTGGCGAGCCTGGCCCGCAAGCTGAGGCCGGGCGGCCGGATCCTGATCACCGTCCCGGCCTTCCCCTGGATGTGGAGCGCGCACGACGTCGTCAATCACCACAAGCGCCGCTACACCAGGAAGACGCTGAAGGCCCTGATCGCCGGCGCCGGGCTCAGGCTCGATCTGCTGAGCTGGTTCAACAGCCTGCTCTTCCCGCTCGCCGCAGCAGCGCGAGTCGCCGGCCGCCTCACCGGCAAAGAGGATAGCGACGACAAGCTGCCGCCGCGCCCGGTCAATGCCCTGTTCGAATGGGTGTTCGGCCTTGAGCGCTACGCCCTCGGGAGGGTGCCCTTCCCGCCGGGCGTGTCGCTGGTGGCGATCGTCTCGGCGGCGTGATCGTTCATTCCCTGGGCGACATGGCCCAGCCGCGGCGCCCGGCCGCCCGAGCGGCCGGCAATGTCGGACACGATGTAGAGCGGCCTCTTCTTGGCCTCGATGTAGAGCCGGCCGAGATATTCGCCGATCATGCCCAGCACGAACATCTGCACCGCGCCCAGCACCACAACCACCAGCATCAGCGACGTCCAGCCCTGGATCGCGCTGCCGGTGAAGAAGCCGATGCCGATATAGATGATGAGCAGGATCGAGGCGGCGACGAGCCACAGCCCGACATGGCTGGCCATGCGCAAGGGCGCGGTCGAGAAGCCGGTGACCGCGTCGAGCGCGAATCGCATCATCTTGGCGAGCGGATATTTGGTCTCGCCGGCGTGGCGCTCGGCGCGATCGTAGACGATCGGGACCTGGCGGAAGCCGACCCAGGCGACCATGCCGCGGATGAAGCGCGCCTGCTCGGGAAGGCTCAGCAGCGCGTCGAGCGCGCGGCGGCTCATCAGCCGGAAATCGCCGGTGTCGACCGGAATCTCGATGTCCGACAGCCTGGAGAGCAAGCGGTAGAAGCCCTTGGCGGTGGCCTTCTTGAAGGCGGTTTCGCCGGCCCGGGCGCGGCGCACGGCGTAGACGACGTCGGCCCCGCGCGCTTCCATCTCGGCGATCATGTCGGGCAGGAGCTCTGGCGGGTCCTGCAAATCGGCGTCGATGATCAATATGCGTTCGCCGGCGCACAGGTCGAGCCCGGCGGTCAGGGCCAGCTGGTGGCCATGGTTGCGCGACAGGTTGATCGCCACCAACCTCTGGTCGCTTTCCGACAGCGCCTGCATCATCTGCCAGCTGCCGTCGCGCGAACCGTCATTGACGAGCACGATCTCGTAATCCTCGCCGGCAACGGAGCGCGCCGCCGCGGAGAGGCGCGCGAGCAGCTCGGCCAGGCACGCTTCCTCATTGTAGCAGGGCACGACGATCGAGAGGGAAACGGCGGTCATTCATGGTCCTTGATCGGCGGCGGGTTGGTGTCCGCGACCCTATAGAGGACGCTCGTGCCGTCGCGCCAGACCGGGCGCAGGCCGCGGGTCAGGGACGGATCGTGGCGCGGCGGCGAGATCAGCCAGACATAGTCGAAGGCGTCGCGCGGGAAATAGGCGAGCGCCTGGTTCATCGTCCTCCAGACCTCGCGCGAACAGCGGCGCTCGGTGACGACCTGGGAGGCGTCCCGGGTGAACGGGAAGCCCGGCTTGTAGCGGTCGGTCAGCAATTGCGCGCCGGCCATGATCCACTGGTCGTTGGAGAAAGCGTGCTTGCGGACCAGCGCGATGGCGGGAAGGTGAAGCAGCCGGGTCATCGCCCATGGCTCGGTGCACTCGCGGCCCGAGAAGCTGACCAGCCGCGCCCCGTGCGGGACATGGTCGAGCGCCGCCAGCTCGCGATCGTAGCTGCGGTCGTAGAGCCACATGGAATAAGTGGCGGCGCCGATGCGGACGACGACGAAGGCCAGAGCGGCGATGGCGATGGCGCGCTGGAAGGCGAGCGAGGCCGTCTCCCTGAAGCGGATCGCGACGAGCGCGATCGCGAACAGATAGGGCGCGAGGCGCATGTCGGCATAAGCCGATCCGAAGACGATTCGCGGCAGCAGCACGAAGACGATGACGAGGAAGAGGAAGGAGGCTGCGAGGTTTCGCGACCAGGTCATCCGCCGGTCGACCAGCGACCACAGGCCGAACAGGACGCACAGGCCGAGCGAGCCGATATCGAACCATTCCCAGCGGTCGCGCAGCGCCATGACCAGCCAGTCCCATTTGCGCTCCCAGTTGAAATAATCGACCGTGAATCCGGCCGCGTTGCTTCGCCACATCAGCATCAGCCCGACCGGCGGGACCAGCGCGAGGCAGTGGAACCCGGCCCGGAAGCCGGCGACCAGGAAGTTGCGGCCATTGTCGTGCTGGCGAACCAGCTCGGCCGAGAAAGCGAGCACCCCCAGCGTTCCCCAGCCGAAGGCGTGGACGATCCAGAGCAGGACCGAGATCGGCATGAACAAGGCGGCGCGCATGCGCAAATGGCCGAGCCGCGCCAGCCGCAGCCAGAAGGCGAAGGCGATCAGTGCCAGGCCCATGGCCAAGGCGAAGTTCACGAAGCCGAACAGGAAGGGATAATTGTAGGCGAAGGGCAAAGCGAGCAAGGCGGTGGGCGGCACGCGCCCATGGACTTCGTAGGCGACCCAGAGCAGGCCGCCGACGGTGAGCGCGGGGATAGTAAGCACGATCAGCTTCACCGAGGCTTCGAGCCCGAGCAGCGGCTCGAGCAGGACGACGAGAAGGTCGATGCCGAGATTGCCGATCAACTGCCATTCGAAGCCGTAAAATTGCTGCAGATCGGGCGAGGTGGCGAGATCGAGCTGCACCCGGTAGCGGCCCATGTGGCCGGGCAGATCGAGCAAAGGCGGGATGTCGGGCCAGACCAATGGCACCATCGACAACAGGATCAGCGCGAGCACGAAGTCCCTTCGCTCCCAGAAGGCGTGCGGGGCGGGCCCCGGCGAGAAGGTGACGGACGGATGCATGGCTCGGACGCATGCTTGCTTGTGCCAATCGCGGCAAACTTCAACAGGAATTTGCGCCGCCGGCGGGACAGCGGGTGGCGCGCGGCCTTCCTTCGGCAGCGTGCCGGGCACGACCAGCCGAATAGCCGGGACCGGCCTCGGGTTCATTCCATCACCCAGCGAAGGCTGGGGTCCATGCTGGCTCCGCCTGGATGCCGCCTTCGCCGGCATGACGAGAAGGGACGAGAACGCTAGTCCCGCAGCAGCTCGTTGATGCCCGTCTTGGAGCGCGTCTTCGCGTCCACCCGCTTGACGATCACCGCGCAGGCCAGGCTCGGGCCGCCGTCCTTCGCCGGCAGCGTGCCCGGCACGACCACCGCATAAGCCGGGACGCGTCCGTAGATCACTTCGCCCGATGCCCTGTCGACGATCTTGGTCGAGGCACCGATGAAGACGCCCATCGAGATTACCGCGCCTTCCTCGACGACGACGCCCTCGGCCACTTCCGAGCGGGCGCCGATGAAGCAATTGTCCTCGATGATCACGGGGCCCGCCTGGAGCGGCTCGAGCACGCCGCCGATGCCGGTGCCGCCGGAGATGTGGACGTTGGCGCCGATCTGGGCGCAGCTGCCGACGGTCGCCCAGGTATCGACCATCGTCCCCTCGCCGACATGAGCGCCGATATTGACGAAGCTCGGCATCAGCACCGCGCCCTTGCCGATATAGGCGCCGCGCCGGGCGATCGCGCCGGGCACCGCGCGAAAGCCGGCTCGCTCGAAATCGACGGCGGTCCAGCCGAGGAATTTGGAGGGCACCTTGTCCCACCAGACGGCGCCGCCGGGTCCGCCGGAAATCGCCTCCATCGGATTGAGCCGGAAGGAGAGCAAGACGGCCTTCTTCAGCCACTGGTTGACGATCCAGCCGCCCTCGCCTTTTTCCGCGACCCGCGCCTCGCCTTTGTCGAGCAAGGCGAGCGCGGCCTCGACCGCGTCGCGCACCGCGCCCCGGGTCGAGGCGCCGAGGCCGTCGCGATCCTCCCAGGCGGCGTCGATGACCTGCTGCAGCGCTGACGTCATGCCACGTCCCCTCCCAGAATCTCGTTGAGCCAAAAGGCGATATCGGACGTCCTGTAATCGACGAACGCCGGCTCCGCGACGCCATTGGCCTGCTCCGACCCATTGTCCACCCAGAGCGTCGTCATTCCGATCGCCTTGGCCGGGGCCAGATTGCGCGCCATATCGTCGGCGAAGAGGGCGCGGGCCGGATCGATGCCATGGACCTGGCAGATCGCGTTGTAGCCCGACGGATCGGGCTTGGGCACATAGGCCATGGCGTGGATGTCGTGCATGCCGTCGAACGCATTGGCGAGGCCGAGCCGTTCGAGCACGCGCTTCGCATAGTCTTCGCTGGCGTTGGTGAAGACGAACTTGCGCCCCGGCAGCCGGTCGAGCGCGCCGACCAAAGCGGGATCGGCCACGAGCCGGGCCATGTCGATATCGTGGACGAAATCGAGGAAGTCGTGCGGGTCCGTGCCGTGGCTCGCCATCAGCCCGGCCAAGGTCGTGCCATGAGCGTGGAAATAGGATTTCTGCACTCGTCGGGCTTCCACCGCATCGACGCCGAGCAGCCGTCCGATATAGGCGCCCATCCGCTCGTCGATCAGCTCGAACAAATTGCAGCTGTGCGGATAGAGGCTGTTGTCGAGATCGAAGATCCAGCTTTCGACATGGGCGAGGTCGGGACGCATGCGAGAGCCCTAGCGCAAGCCCGCCCATGCGCAAGATGGCGGCGACGGCAAGGTCCGGGCACGCGCCGCGCGCAAGGGGCGAGGAGGCGCTGCTAGTCGCCGATATAATTGCCTGGCTTGAACATGTCGTCGATCATGGCCTGGGCGCCTCCCTCCACATTCTGGGCCTGGAGCAGCTGGATCGTGCGCAGGGCCGCGCCGGTGAAATACCAGCCCATGTCGCCGAACGTGCAAGTCTGAAACGTCGGATGCTCGCCGCCGGCGTAGCACAGCTGGGCCGATTCGAACGTGCAGTCGACAAAGGCGACGCCGTCGACGTCGACGCGTTCGCTGTCCGTGTAGGTGCGGTCGCGCACTTCGCTCATTGATTTCGTCTCCCGGGAAGCCGCGTCCGCAGCTTTGCTAGATGGTGAAGCTCTCGCCGCAGCCGCAGGCGCCCTTGGCGTTCGGATTTTCGAAGACGAAGCCGGCGGCGAAATCGTCCTCGACCCAGTCCATGGTCGATCCGACCAGATAGAGGACCGAAGCGCCGTCGATATAGAAGGCGCCGCCGGGGGTTTCGATCTTCTCGTCGAATCCCTGCTCTTCGCTGACATAGTCGACCGAATAAGCAAGGCCCGAACAGCCGCGGCGCGGAGTCGACAGCTTGACGCCGATCGCGCCGGCGGGCGCGCGCGCCATCAAGGCCGCGACTCGCGCTTCGGCGGCCGGGGTGAGGGCGACCGCGGCGGGGCGGGTGCGGGTCCTTGTCTCGGTCATCACAGCATCCCCAGTTCGAGCCGCGCCTCGTCGGTCATCTTCTGCGGATCCCAGGGCGGGTCCCAGACCAGCTCGACCTCGGCGTCGCCGATCCCGGGCACGGCGCCGACGCGGAGCTCGACCTCCCCCGGCATCGATTCGGCGACCGGGCAGTGCGGGGTGGTCAGGGTCATCTTCACCTTGGCGTGGTTCTCGGGAGTGATCTCGACATCGTAGATCAGGCCGAGATCGTAGATGTTGACCGGAATCTCCGGATCGTAAATGTCCTTGAGCGCGTCGATCACCGCTTCATAGAGATCGGCGCCCGCGGGCGCGGCGTCGGCCGCTTCGGCCGGCTTTTGCGCGAGGAAGCCTTCGAGATAGTCGCGCTTGCGCTCGAACGTCTCGACCGGGCCGGCAACCCGCGCCTTGGGCGGGGGCGGGACGCCCTCCACCTCCTCGATCTCGATCCTGCGTTCCTCGTTCACCCGAAGATCCTCGTCACCCGTTCGATGCCGCGCACCAGCGCCTCGACGTCCTGCCCGCCATTATAGACCCCGAAGCTCGCCCGCGCCGTCGCGTCCACCCCCAGAGCGGCCATCAAAGGCTGGGCGCAATGATGCCCGGCCCGGATCGCCACCCGGCTCTCGTCCAATATGGTGCCGATGTCGTGCGGATGCACCCCCTCGATGGCGAAGGAGACGATTCCCGCGCTGTCTTCCGGCCCGAACAGGCGCACGGAATTGAGGCCGGCCAGCGCGTCGCGAGTCTCGCGCACCAGGGCGGCCTCGTGGGCCGCGATCGAATCGAGCCCGACGCTCTCGACATAGTCGATGGCGGCATGGAGGCCGATCACGCCCACCACATGCGGCGTTCCCGCCTCGAATCGCGCCGGCGGCGGGGCGTAGGTCGTCTTCTCGAACGTCACCGTGTCGATCATCGCGCCGCCACCCTGCCAAGGCGGCATCGAATCGAGAATCTCCGGGCGCGCCCAGAGCACGCCGATCCCGGTCGGCCCGTACAATTTGTGGCCGGAGAAGACGTAGAAGTCGCAATCCAGGTCGCGGACGTCGACCGCCATCCGCGGCACCGCCTGGCAGCCGTCGAGCAGCAGCCTGGCGCCGACGCCGTGCGCGATTTGGGCCGCCCGCTTCGCGTCGAGCACCGAACCGAGCACGTTCGAGACATGGCCGAGCGCGACCAGTTTGTGCTCGGGCCGGATCATCGCGGCCATGGCGTCGAGATCGATGCGATGGTCGGCCGTCAGCGGCACGACGTCGATCGGCGCCCCCGTCATCTGCCAGGGCACGATGTTGGAATGATGTTCGAGCGTCGACAGCAGGATGCGGTCGCCGGGCAGCAGATTCGCCCGGCCCCAGCTTTGCGCGACGAGATTGATCCCCTCGGTCGCGCCGCGCACGAAGACGATCTCGTCGGCGCTGGCGGCGCCGATAAAGGCCGCGACCCGGCGGCGCGACGCTTCGAAGGCCAGGGTCATGTCGGCCGAGCGCTGATAGACGCCGCGATGCACGGTTGCGTAGGTTTCGGCATAGCCGCGGGTGATCGCGTCGATCACCGAGCGCGGCTTCTGCGCGGTGGCGGCGCTGTCGAGATAGGCCCAGCCCGCGGGGATCGCCGGGAAATCGGCGAGCCGGTCGAGCGGGCGAGTGGCGGCGGCTACGTCCATGACCAGAGTCCGTTCGGGCTGAGCCTGTCGAAGCCCTCTCCTTCTCGTCCCATCCGCCCGGAAGAAATACGGGCCTTCGACAGGCCGAACGGCCTGGGGGAGTGTACGGAGATCATTCGCGACCTCCGAACCAACCTTCGGCATCGGCATAGAAAGCCTCGCGCACCGCCTCATCCCCCACCCGGTCGAGCGCGTCGGCGACGAAGGCGCGGGTCAGGAGGCCACGCGCCTCCTCCGGCGCAATGCCGCGGCTTTCCAGGTAGAAGAGCGCTGCCCGGTCGAGCTCGCCGACCGTGGCGCCGTGCGCGCATTTGACGTCGTCGGCGAAGATTTCGAGCTCGGGCTTGGCGTTGATCGTCGCCGAGCGGGCCAGCAGCAGCCCCTTGAGGGACTGCTCGCCGTCGGTCTTCTGCGCATCGCGGGCGACCTCGACCCGGGCGGCGACCGAGCAGGCCGCCTTGTCGTCTGCGACCGAGCGCCAAATCTGGCGGCTGGTCCCGTTCGGCACCGCGTGGCGCAGGACCAGGTTGGCGTCATGGCGCTGGCGGGCGCGGGCGAGCAGGGCTCCCGCCGCTTCGGCATAAGCGCCTTCGCCCGCAAGCACGATCTCGCCGTCGAGCCGGGTATCGCGGCCGCCGAGGGCGAGCGTCGCGGCAATCAGGCTGGCGCCCTCGCCGAGGCTCGCGGAATCGGTCAGGCTGACGAAGCCCGTCCTGAGCGGCGTCGAAGGGCCGCTCCCGCCCAGCACCCGCCGGCTGAGCATCAGCCGCGCCGCCTTGCCGAGCGCGATGGCGGTGAGCCGGTTGGTCCAGCCGGTGCCGATGAAGGTTTCGACGATCGAGGCCTGGGCGTCGGTATCGAGAAGGATTTCGGCGGCGAGATGGTCGGCGGCGCCGGTCGAGACATTGACGATCTGGACGAGGCCCGGCGGCGCCTGGCCTGGCCCGAGCCGCAGCGACCAGCCTGTCTTGCCGGCGAGGCGGCCGAGAGGATGGGCCGTCTCGATCGCCAGCGTGCCGATCTCGATGTCGCCCGAGCGCAATTCGCCGTCGACGAAGAGCAGTCGCAAACCCTTGTCGCAATCGATCCACGGCAAGTCGTCCGGCACCAGCCCGGTCGGCTGGCCCTCGGCGAGCGCCGGCAGCGCCGACAAATCGCTCCAGCGCCACGCTTCCTCGCGGGCTGAAGGAAGCGCAAGGACGCTCATGGCGCCGCGTCTCCTCCGTCATCCTGAACTTGTTTCAGGATCCAGGTTTCCGCCGGCAGGGCGCGCGACCAGCTGGACCCTGAAACAAGTTCAGGGTGACGGCCGAGGGGGCGAAGACGGCCCGTGGTCATGCCGCCACTCCCACATAACCCTCGCGCTCGAGCTCCAGCGCCAGGTCCGCTCCGCCCGAGCGGACGATCCGGCCGCCGGCCAGCACATGGACGAAGTCGGGCTTCACGATGTCGAGCAGCCGCTGATAATGGGTGATCAGCAGCACCGCCTTGTCGGGCTTGCGCATGATCCGGTTGATGCCGGCGCCGACGATCCGCAGCGCATCGATGTCGAGGCCGGAATCGGTTTCGTCGAGGATTGCGAGGCGCGGATCGATGATCCCCATCTGGACCATCTCGTTGCGCTTCTTCTCGCCGCCCGAAAAGCCGACGTTCACAGCCCGCTTCATCATCTCCATGTCGATGTCGAGCGCATCGGCCTGTTCGCGCGCGATGCGCAGGAACTCGCCCGCGCTGAGCTCCGGGTCGCCGCGCGCGCGGCGCTGGGCGTTCAAGGCGGTGCGCAGGAACTGGACGTTGGAGACGCCCGGTATCTCGACGGGATATTGGAAGCCGAGGAACATGCCGTGCGCGGCCCGCTCGTGCGGATCGAGCGCGAGCAGGTCGATCGCCTCCGTTCCCCGGCGAAGGCCGGGGTCCAGGATCGGCGCATCGCGCCGATGCGACGCTGCCGCGCCGCCATTGTCTAAAGGGTCTGGACCCCGGCCTTCGCCGGGGAACGGCGGGGTGATGGTCACCGAGCCTTCCGTGACATCATAGCCCGGCCGGCCGGCGATGACGTAGGCGAGGGTCGACTTGCCCGACCCGTTCGGCCCCATCATCGCGTGGATTTCGCCAGGGTGCAGGGTGAGGCTGATCCCTTTCAGAATCGGCTTGTCGGCGACCGTGGCGTGGAGGTTCTCGATTTTCAGCATCAGGTTATGCTCGCCTCCATTTGGGCCTGTATGTCCGTCTCTACTCGGTGGAAGGCCTGATAGGCGTCATCGATCAGCCGGCGGATCTGGCGGTCGTCCAGCCCGCTCCAGGCCGGGCCCGTCATGAGCTCGCGGCAATCCGTGAGCACGTTGGCAAAAAGCTGGCCGCGATTCCCTGCCGCGGCATTGCGGGCCGGGCCATTCTCGATTCGGGGGTCAAGATAGAAACCGGACCTCTGCTCGATGCACAGCGTCCAGCGGGCATAGGGCCCATTCGTCGCCGTATATTGATCCCATCGGTGATAGCTGCGAGTGAAATCGCTGGCGCATCCGGCCAGCAGGACCATTGCCGAAAGGGTGAGAAAGAGGCGGCGCCGGATCATCCGACGCTCCCTTCCACGCTGATCCCCGGCGGATCACCCGCCATTTCCGTCCACGCATCGTCACTCTGAACTTGTTTCAGGGTCCATCTGGTCGCCCGCTCAGGAAGCGGAGAAATGGATGCTGAAATAAGTTCAGCATGACGAAAGGGGATGCTCATCCCACCGACCCCTCAAGAGAAATACCAAGCAATTTCTGCGCCTCCACCGCGAACTCCATCGGCAGCTGCTTCAGCACCTCGCGGGCGAAGCCGTTGACGATCAGCGCAACCGAATCCTCGGCGGAAAGGCCGCGGGACATGGCGTAGAAGAGCTGGTCGTCGCTGATCTTCGAGGTGGTCGCCTCATGCTCGATCTGGGCGGTCGGGTTGCGGACCTCGATATAGGGAACGGTGTGGGCGCCGCATTCCGAGCCCAGAAGCAGCGAATCGCACTGGGTGAAGTTGCGGACATTCTCGGCGGCGGCGTTGACGCGGACCAGGCCGCGATAGGTGTTGCTCGACTTGCCGGCGCTGATCCCCTTGGAGACGATGGTCGAGCGGCTGCCGGCGCCGATATGGATCATCTTGGTGCCGGTATCGGCCTGCTGGCGATTGTTGGTGACCGCGACAGAATAGAATTCGCCGACGCTGTCCTCGCCCTTCAGGATGCAGGACGGATATTTCCAGGTGATCGCCGATCCGGTTTCGACCTGGGTCCACGAAACCTTCGAGCGCGCGCCGGCGCACATCGCGCGCTTGGTGACGAAATTGTAGATGCCGCCTTTGCCCTCGGCGTCGCCCGGATACCAATTCTGCACGGTCGAATATTTGATCTCGGCATCGTCGTGGGCGTAGAGTTCGACCACGGCGGCGTGGAGCTGGTTCTCGTCGCGCATCGGCGCGGTGCAGCCCTCCAGATAAGAGACGTAGCTGCCCTTCTCGGCCACGATCAACGTGCGCTCGAACTGGCCGGTATTCTCGGCGTTGATCCGGAAATAGGTGGAAAGCTCCATCGGGCAGCGCACGCCTTCGGGAATGTAGACGAAGGTCCCGTCGGAGAAGACCGCGCTGTTCAAACAGGCGAAATAATTGTCGCGCTGCGGCACCACCGAGCCGAGATATTTCTTCACCAGCTCGGGATATTCGCGGATCGCCTCGGAGATGGAGAGGAAGATCACGCCGGCGCGCAGCAGCTCGGCCCGGAAGGTGGTGGCGACCGAGACGCTGTCGAACACCGCGTCCACCGCCACTTTCCGCGCGCCCTCGACGCCGGCGAGCACCTTCTGCTCCTCGATCGGGATTCCGAGCTTCTCGTAGACGCGCAGGATTTCGGGATCGACCTCGTCGAGGCTGCCGAGCTTGGGCTTCGCCTTGGGCTCGGCATAATAGTATGAATCCTGGAAATCGATCTCGGGAATGTCGAGCTTGGCCCAGCTCACCTCCTTCATGGTCAGCCAGGCGCGATAGGCCTTGAGGCGCCATTCGAGCATCCATTCGGGCTCGTTCTTCTTCGCCGAGATGTAGCGGACCGTATCCTCATTGAGGCCCTTGGGCGCGAAATCCTGCTCGATGTCGGAGCTGAAGCCCCATTCGTAGGTCGAGGCGCGATCGGCCGCATCCTGCGCTTGCCTGTTGCGGACGTCGGTCATCGCGCCGCACTCCGCGCGGCAGATGAGAGCCTATTATCCCCCGACCCGTTCGGGCCGGGCCTGTCGAAGCCCTGCTTTTTCTTCGAAGCCGGAGAAGAGAAGGACAGCCCTTCGACAGGCTCGGGGCGAACGGAGGGGCTGGCGAGGCGGGCGAGACTCACTCCCGCAAGCGCTCCTCGCACCGCATCGTTGACCACCCCCATATGCGGCCGCACCTGGCACGCGCCCTCGAGCGCGCATTCATGCCGTTCGGCATCGACGCAGGTCGTCATCGCGATCGGCCCCTCGACCGCCTCGATGATGTCGGCCAGGCTGATCGTCGCGGGCGGGCGGGACAGGCGGACGCCGCCGCCCGTGCCGCGGCTCGATTCGAGCAGGCCGGCGGTGGAAAGGCGGCTGACCAGCTTCTGCGCGGTCGGCAGCGGAATGCCGGTTTCGCCCGCCAGAGTCGTGGCATTGACCTTGGCATGGCCGCAATGGCGCGCGGCCGCCGACATCATCACGACGGCATAATCGGCAAGGCTGGAAAGGCGCATCGTGCGAGTGACTCTCAAATCGGACTGATATGATCCGATTGGCATGTGGCCGCGCGCGGGCCCGAAATCAACCTCAATCGTCACCCTGAACTTGTTTCAGGGCCCAGCTCTCCACCCCCGCGGCGGCCTCCGGATTGGATGCTGAAACAAGTTCGGCATGACGCTAAGGGGAGGCGATGGCCCTCTACCGCCTCGTCCGCCCTTTCGCCTTCGCGCTCGACGCGGAGCGGGCGCACCGGCTGACGATCCGGGCGCTCAGGCTGCTGCCCGGCGGTACGCCCGCCGCGCCGGACCCGATGCTCGCGGTCCGCGTCGCGGGGCTCGATTTCCCCAATCCGGTCGGCCTCGCCGCCGGCTTCGACAAGGATGCCGAGGTCTTCGCGCAGATGCTCGGTTTCGGCTTCGGCTCGGTCGAAGTGGGAACGCTGACCCCTATTCTCCAAGCGGGCAATCCCGGGCCGCGCCTGTTCCGGCTGGCCGAGGATCGGGCCGTGATCAACCGCATGGGCTTCAACAATCAAGGGCACCAAGCGGCGCTGGCGCGGCTGGCGACGCGCGATCGCGCGCGCGGCATCGTCGGCGTCAATATCGGGGCGCACAAGGACAGCGCCGCCGGCTCCGCCGCCATCGCCGATTATGCGGCTGGCGTGCGCACGATGGCCGCCGCCGCCGATTATCTCACGGTCAACATCTCCTCGCCCAACACGCCGGGGCTGCGCGCGCTTCAGGGCAAAGGCGCGCTCGCCGATCTGCTCGCCGCGGTGATCGAGGCGCGCGGCGCCGGCCCTGCCCAAACGGGCGGGCGGCGGCCTCCTCTCTTCCTCAAGGTCGCGCCCGATCTCGATCGCGACGAGATCGACGACATCGCCCGGGCGGCGATCGACCATGGCGTGGACGCGCTGATCGTCGCCAACACCACGATCAGCCGGCCGATGCTGCGATCGCGGCACCGCTATGAGGCGGGCGGGCTCTCAGGCGCGCCGTTGAAGGCGCTGGCGCTGGCACGGCTGCGCGATTTCCGCAGAGCCACCGGCGGCGCGCTGCCGCTGATCGCGGCCGGCGGAATCGAGAACGGAACCGACGCCTTCGACAGGATTCGCGCAGGGGCGAGCCTGATTCAGCTCTACTCCGCTTTGGTCTATGGGGGGCCGGGTCTGGCCGGGGAAATCGCGCGCGCGCTCAAGCGTCTGCTGGCGCTGCACGGCTTCGCGCGCTTGACGGACGCCGTCGGGACTGAAAAGCCGGTCTGATGCTCAGCCGCCTCATCCTCGCCTTCGCCCTTTTCCTGTCCGCCTGCGCCACCCCTGCCCGGACCGCCGAAATTCGGGGCGCCGACCAGGCGGGGATGGTTTCCGCGGCCGATCCTCGGGCCGCGGCGGCCGGAGCCGAGATCCTGCGCGAGGGCGGCAGCGCGGCCGACGCGGCGCTGGCGACGATGCTGGCGCTGACCGTGGTCGAGCCGCAAAGCTCGGGGATCGGCGGCGGCGGCTTCCTCGTCTACCATGACGAGGCGGCCGACGGCCTGACCTCGTTCGACGGCCGCGAAACCGCGCCGGCGGCGGCGACGCCCTCTTATTTCCTCGGCCCGGACGGGCGCCCGCGCGCCGTCCGCGACGCCATTCCCGGCGGCCTCAGCGTCGGCGTGCCCGGCAATGTCCGGCTGATGGAAATGGCGCACGAGCGGCACGGGCGGCTGCCCTGGGCGCGGCTGTTCGAGCCCGCCATCCGCCTCGCCCGCGACGGCTTCGAGATCACCCCGCGCCTGCGCCGGATGCTGGCGAGCAGCGCGCATACCGGCGCCCTTTCGGCCTGGGGCCGCGCCCAATTCTACGAGGCCGACGGCCAGCCCAAGCCGGTCGGCACGCTGGTCCGCAATCCCGAGCTCGCCGCCTTGCTGACCCAGGTCGCGGCGCGGGGCCCCGAACATTATTATACCGGCAGGGCGGCGCAGGCGCTGGTCCGGACGGTGCGGACCGCGGAGCGCAACCCTTCGCCGATGCGCGCCGACGATCTCGCCACCTATCAGGCGCGCGAGCGCGCGCCTTTGTGCGGCCTTTATCGCGGCTACCGGATCTGCGGTATGGGTCCGCCCTCCTCCGGCGCGACCACCGTCTTCGCAATCCTCAAGCAGCTTGAGCGGTTCGATCTCGGCGCGCTCGGCCGCGACGATCCCGTCGCCTGGCATTTGATCGCCGAATCGATGCGGCTCGCTTATGCCGACCGCGACGCCTACCTCGGCGATCCCGATTTCGTGCGGGTGCCGGTCGCCGGGCTGATGGACCCCGCCTATCTCGCGGCGCGCTCGCGGCTGATCTCGCCCGACCGCGCCATCGCCCATGTCGAGGCCGGTACGCCGCCCGGCGCCGACCGCCGCGCCGCCGCGCCGGTCGCGCTCGAGGCCGGGACCTCGCATTTCGTCGCCGTCGATGCGGCCGGCAACGTCGCGTCCTACACCTCGACCATCGAAAGCGTGTTCGGCTCCGGGCTCACCGTCGACGGCCATTATCTCAACAACGAGCTCACCGATTTCAACTTCGCGCCCGAGCAGGACGGCGTCGCCGTCGCCAATCGCGTCGAAGGCGGCAAGAGGCCGCGCAGCTCGATGTCGCCGACCATCGTCTACGGCCCCGACGGCGAGGTCCGGCTCGCCATCGGGGCGGCCGGCGGCACCACGATCATCGCCCAGGTCGCCAAGGCGATCATCGGCGTGATCGACTGGAATCTGAGCGCGCAGGAGGCGATCGCGCTGCCGCAGATCATGGGCCTGGGCGATCGGGTCACCATCGAGCGCGGCACGGCGCTGGAGGCGATGGCGCCGATGCTGCGCGCGCTCGGCCGGCAGATCGTCATCACCGAGTCGGGCTACAAGGCCAATGCGATCGAGCGGGTCGACGGGGGCTGGCGCGGCGCCGCCGATCCGCGCAGCGAAGGGGCGTGGGTGGCGCAGTGACGGGACAGTTGCTAGCAATCGTGCCGTCGACACGGGCAAACCGTGCGGAGGGGAGGCACGATGCGCACGCGGCTTGAACATTTCCCGAATCTCGTCGCCATGTTCTTCACTCGGGCCGGGGAGAAAGGCCAAGCGCCCTTCCTGTGGGCGAAGACCCAGGGGCAATGGCGATCCATCTCCTGGCGCGAGGCGGCGGAGCGGGTCGCCAGCCTCGCAGCCGCGCTGAAGGGGATCGGGCTCAATGCCGGCGACCGGGTGATGCTGGTTTCCGAGAATCGGCCGGAATGGCTGATCTCCGACCTTGCCATCATGGCCGCGGGCTGCGTCACCGTCCCGGCCTATACGACCAATACCGAGCGCGATCACCAGCACATTCTCGACGACAGCGGCGCCCGCGCCGTGATCGTCTCGACCCAGAAACTGGCTAAGAACCTGCTCCCCGCCGCGATCCGCAGCTCGGCCTGCGAACATGTGATCGGCATCGAGCCGCTGCCGTCGGGGCAGGAAAGCAACGTCCAGTTCCACGATTGGAACGCGCTGGCGGGCGCGGGCGCCGACGTCGCGGTCTGCGCGGCGGCCGCGATCTTCGCCCGTTCCGACCTCGCGTGCATCATCTACACGTCCGGCACCGGCGGCGCGCCTCGCGGGGTGATGCAGCATCACGGCGCGATCCTCCACAATATCGAGGGCTGCACCGCCTTGATCGCCGAGGATTTCGGCTGGGGCGACGAGGTCTTCCTGTCCTTCCTCCCGGCCTCCCACGCTTACGAACATAGCGGCGGCCAGCTCTTTCCGATCGGTCTCGGCGCCCAGATCTATTATTCGGAGGGGCTGGAGAAGCTCGCCTCCAACATCGAGGAGGTCCGCCCGACGATCATGGTGGTGGTGCCGCGCCTGTTCGAAGTGCTGCGCCAGCGCATCCTCAACCAGGTCGAGAAGCAGGGCAGGCTGACCAACTATCTGATGGGCCGGGCGCTGGCGATCGGCGCCAAGGGCTACAGGAGAAGAGTGCCGCTATGGGACCGGCCGATGGACCTGTTCCTGGGGCGGACGCTGAGGCCGAAGATCGCCGCCAAGTTCGGCGGCCGGATCAAAGCGATGGTTTCGGGCGGGGCGCCGCTCAATCCCGAGGTCGGCATCTTCTTCCATTCGCTCGGCCTCACCCTGCTGCAGGGCTACGGCCAGACCGAATCCGGGCCGGTGATGAGCTGCAACCGGCCCAGCGCGGGCCTCAAGATGGACACGGTCGGCCCGCCGATGCTCAACACCCAGGTCCGGATCGCGCAGGATGGCGAGATCCTGGTCCGCGGCGAATTGGTCATGCAGGGCTATTGGCGCAACGAGGCGCAGACCGCCCGCACCCTGATCGACGGCTGGCTCCACACCGGCGACGTCGGCCATATCGACGACAAGGGCCGGATCGTCATCACCGACCGCAAGAAGGATCTGATCGTCAACGACAAGGGCGACAACGTCTCGCCGCAGAAGGTCGAGGGCATGCTCACCCTCCAGCAGGAGATCGTCCAGGCGATGGTGGTGGGCGACAAGAGGCCCTATCTGGTCGGCCTGGTCGTCCCCGATCCCGAATGGACCGCCGCCTGGTGCGCGGCCAACCACCGCAAATGCGAGTTCCTGAATCTCGCCCACGATCCCGATTATGTGAAGGCGCTGTCGGCCGCGGTCGACCGGGTCAACAAGGAGCTGTCGGTGATCGAGAAGGTCCGCCGCTTCATCGTCGCCGACGAGCCCTTCACGGTCGAGAACGAACAGCTCACCCCCTCGATCAAGATCCGCCGCCACGTCATCAAGGAGGTGTACGGGGCAAGGCTGGATGCGTTGTACAAGAGATAGTTGTTTCCCGGCGAAGGCCGGGACCCAGGCAGGCCGCAGGCCTGGACCCCGGCCTTCGCCGGGGAACTAGAGGGGGTGGCGGAACTAGAAAGCGTCCTTCGCCGCCCGCCGCGCCGCAAGCTCCTCCACCGACCCCGCCCGAACGAACGGATTGGTCGCCAGCTCCAGCGCGATCGTGGTCGGCAGGGTGATCTCGCCGCGCCCGCGCGCTTCCGCCACCTCCGCGGCCCGGCGGACGAGCGCCTCATTGCCCGGCTCGACGCCGAGCGCGAAGCGCGCATTGACGAGCGTATATTCGTGGCCGCAATAGACGAGGGTTTCCGGCGGCAGCGCCGCGAGCCGTTGAAGGGCGTCGTGCATCTGCGCCGCGGTGCCTTCGAACAGCCGCCCGCAGCCCATCGCGAACAGGGTGTCGCCGGTGAACACGACCCGCTCGGACGGCAGATGGAAGGCGATATGGCCCGCGGTATGCGCCGGGATGTCGTGCACCTCGGCCTCGATCGCGCCGATCCGCGCCCGGTCGCCGCCGGCAACGATCCGGTCCATCCTCGACACCTTCTCCGCCTCGGCCGGGCCGGTAATGGTGCAGCCCGTCGCGGCGCGGATCGCGTCATTGCCGCCGCTATGGTCGGGATGCCAATGGGTGTTCCAGACCTGGCTTATACCCCAGCCGCGCGCCTCCGCCGCCGCCAGCACCGGCTCCGCGACCGAAGGATCGACCGCCACGGTTTCCCCGGACGCCGGATCGTGAACCAGCCAGACATAATTGTCGGCGAGCACCGGGACGGGGACGATCTCGAGCATCACCAATGACCCACATTGGGCATCGACGCCCAAGGCTCTTCCACCGGCAGATGCCCATCCTTCTGCAGCAATTCGACCGAGATGCCGTCGGGCGTCCGAACGAACGCCATCCGTCCCTCGCGCGGCGGCCGATTGATCGTGACGCCGCCGTCCATCAGCCGCCGGCAGGTCGCGTAGACGTCGTCCACCTCGTAGGCGACATGGCCGAAATTGCGGCCCTCGCCATAGCCGGCCTCGTCCCAATTGTGGGTCAGCTCGATCTGCGCCGCCTCGTCCCCCGGCGCGGCGAGGAAGATGAGCGTGTAGCGCCCCTGCTCATTGTCCATCCTCCGCAGCTCTTCCAGACCGAGCAGCGAGAAGAAACGCAGCGTCTCCTCCGGATCGGAGACTCGGATCATCGTATGCAGATATTTCATAATGCCTTCCTCAACTCGTCGCCATAAATGCACGGTTCATCGAGCCAATGCGATGGCGACCTTCGCCGGTGCGGCCATTCCCGCGCCGCGAATACGGGGACCAATATCATGTCTGACCGGGCATACGGCAATCGCAACATCATCCTCATCGCCGTCGCCATATTGGCGATCGGCATCGTCGCCGGCGGCTATCTGCTCGGCGACGGGCTCAGGCGGGCGCGCATGGCCGATCGGGCCGTCACCATGCGCGGCCTGGCCGAACGCAACGTCACCGCCGATCTCGCCACGTGGAACCTCAATTTCAGCGCCCAGGGCACCGACGCCGGCGAGGTCCAGGCCGAAATCGAGCGCGACACCCGAACCATCCAGGCCTTCTTCCGCGCCGCCGGCTTCCCGGCCGCGGCGGTCAGTGACGGAGGCGGCTCGATCAACAGCTTCTACGACACCAACCGCCAGGCCAATGTCGTCACCATCAACCGCAGTCTGCAATTCCGCAGCACCGACGTGATGCGCGCACGCCGCGCCTATGCCCGCCAGTTCGACCTGATCCGGAACGGCGTCGCGCTTCAGGAAGGCTCGCGCATGACCTACAATTTCACCAAGCTGAACGACGTCAAGCCGGCGATGATCGCCCAGTCGATCCAGGACGCGCGCCGCGCCGCCGACCAGTTCGCCCGCGATTCCGGAAGCGAGGTCGGCGCGATCCGCTCCGCGACCCAAGGCTATTTCTCGATCGGCGCGCGCGACGGCGACAGCGAGGAAGGCGGCGGCGGCGCCAACGACTCACCCTTCCAGAAGGTGCGGGTCGTGACGACGATCGAATTCTATCTGGGGTAGGGGGCTAGCCTCCGATCTTCCGGATAGGACCAGGATCACTTCCCCCGTTCGGGCTGAGCCTGTCGAAGCCCCGTCCTTCTCCTTTCGGCGGGGAAGAAGGGCAGTCCTTCGACAGGCTCAGGACGAACGGAGGGTGTCCCACCCGCGAGCGTGCTTTATTGGGGCGTAGCCGGAGCCGGCGCCGGTGGCGCTCCCGCCGGCGCGTCCACCTCCACCTCGCGCATCGTCGCGAGGCTCTCGCGTGCGGCGCGGCCGGCGTCGCTGTCGGGCGCGCCCCCGGCGACCTGGCGATAGAGGCGCTCGGCCTCCTCCATGTTCCCGGCCTGCCCGGCCAATGTGCCGGCGAGCAGCAGGATGTCCGGATTGTCGGGCGCCAGCGAGCGCGCCCGGGCGATATCGATGCCGGCGCGCGACAGATTGTTCTCGCGCCTCGCCAGCGCAGCCGACAGATACCAGGCGAAGGGATCGGCGGCGACCAGCGCGAGGGCGCGATCGATCTCGGCGCGCGCGCCGGCAACCTCGTTCTGCGCGGCCATGGCGCGGGCGCGGTCGAGATGGACCTCGCCGCGCAATTCGGGCGTAAGATCGGGGGTCTGCAAGGCGGCATCGAACGCCTGCAGCGCGCGCGGCGGTTCGCCGGCCGCGATCCAGGCATTGCCCGATTGCACCCAGAAATCGGCGCGGCGCGGATCCTGCCCGCGCTCGGCCTCGCGTGCCGCCTGTTCGAACGCGGTCGCCGCCTCCGGCCAGCGCTCGAGCGCGGCGAGCGCCAGGCCGAGGCAGATTCGGGCGTGGATGCCGCCGCCTTCCTCGCGCCAGGAATTGGCGGCGGCGACCGCCGCCCCGGCATCGGCGCGCACCTGATCGATGCAGGCCCGGTAGCGCGTCTCCACGGCCGGGTCGGCCGGCGGTGCCGTCGCCGGGCCGACATTGGGCGCGGGCGCCTGTGCCGCCGGCGCCGGTCGCGGCGGCGGCATCGGATCGGGCGAAGAGGGCAAAGAGGGCGCCTGGGCGGCGGCGAGAGCGAGGAAATATGGTATCACAAGCGGTCCATCAGCATCTTCACGGTGGCGATCAGCAACGCGAGATCCTGCTCGCGCGACAGGCGGTGGTCGCCCTGCTTGATCAGGATCGTCTGCACGTCGCCTGAATGGAGCAGGCGGGCGAGCTCGAGCGACCAGGTGAAATTGACGTCGGGATCGGCCTGGCCGTGCAGCAGGCGGACCGGGCAGGCGATCGGGATCGGCGAGTGGGTGAGGCACAGGGCCTCGCCGCTTTCCCAGAAGGCGCGCGAGGTGACATGCGGCCTGTCGCCGTGGGGATTGGGCTCCTCGAGGCGGCCTTCCCGAAGGATGGTCAGCTTCTGCTCCTGGCTGAAACCCCAATTGGTGAAATCGGGGGCGGCGGCGATTCCGACCAGTCCCCTGACCCTGTCCGGCCGCGCCAGAGCGGCGAGCAGCATGATCCAGCCGCCCATCGACGAGCCGACCAGCACCACCGGCCCGGGCGGCGCCCGATCGATCATCGCCACCGCGTCGTCGCGCCAGTCGGCGAGACTCTGGGCCTCGAAGTCGCCGCCGCTGAGCCCGCAGCCGGCATAATCGAAGCGGACCATCGCCCGCCCCTCCGCCGCCGCCCAGGCGGCGAGCGCCGTCGCCTTCTCGCCCTCCATGTCGGAGGCGTAGCCGGGAAGAAAGATCAAGGCGGGGCCGCGGCCGGCCATGCCGCGATAGGCGAGGTGGATGCCCGGGCGGCTTTCGAGATAGTCGATACGGTCCATCGCGCGGCCCTTAACAGGGCGCGCACCGTCTGGCGAGGTGGACGGCCGGCGCTCCCGAAGGCGCGCGCGGCGCGGAGGATCGCGGTCGAATCGGTGATCCGGATGCTCTCCAGCGCGGCCAGGTTGGGCGCGCCTTCGGGAAAGCGCAGCGGGATGCGCAGTTGCGCGAAGGCGTCGGAAATCCGGCCAGTTCGACCGTTCGGCGATGCTCGTTGCACATGCTTAGTCGCCGGCCATCCGCGCCTTGTGATGGCGGCTCCGGTAGAGGAGGATGGTCGCGAACATCGTCCAGCCGAGCGCGAGCGCGATCCAGGATGCGGTCCTGAGGGGCCCTTCGATTCCCTGCAGCCGGGCGTAGATCAGGCCGCCGGCGCCGAGCGCGACGACCAGGAAAGCCGCCCAGCGCCAGCCCCGGGCCAGCCCCGCAAGCTCCCGCCGATAGGCCGCCCGCGCTGCGGGATCGTCGAGATCGAGTCGCATCGCCTCCTCCTCGCCTCCTCCTATGGGCGCAGCCTATCGCCTTTCCAACGGCGAGGCGAGGCGTCATAAGCCGCGCCGATGTCATCGAAAACCAACCCCGAAGCGCCGCGATGCAAGATCTGCGCGAGCGCCGATGTCGGCCTGCTCTACCGCATGCACCATGCGCACGAGGCCGAGCCGTTCCGCCTGCTCGAATGCCGCGCCTGCGGCTTCCGCTTCATCGACACCCTCGATCCGCCGCTCGCCGACGAGGCGGTCGAGGATCGCTCGGCGCTGGCGGCGACGGCGCGAGAAGTCGCCGCCGGGCTCGAATCCAATCGCGAGCGGATCGCTCAGAACGCCGCCCTGCTGCGCGCGCGCGTCCCCGCCGGCGGCGACGTCCTCGACGTCGGCAGCGGCGCCGGCGGCTTCCTGATCGAGATCAAAAGCGATTACGGCCGGGTCGCCGGAGTCGAGCTCGATCCGAAATTGCTCGCTTTGTCGCGCTCGCTCGGCCTCGACATAGACGGCCGGCCGCTCGAACATGCCGGCTGGAGCGAGCGGGCCGGATCCTATGACGCAGTGACCTTGTGGGACGTGATCGAGCACGTCAACGACCCGCTCGACCTCAGCCGCCGGATCCACGGCCTGCTCAGGCCCGGCGGCACCCTGCTCATCGACACGCCGAGCCGCGACGGCTTCTTCTACCGCTTCGGCAATCTGACCGCGAAGCTCACCGGCGGCCGCAAGGCGTCGACGATGGGCATCCAATATTCGTCGGCCCCCTTCTGCCACAAGCAGATCTTCCGCAAGCGCGACATGCGGCGGATGCTGGCCGAGGCCGGCTTCCGCGCAGTCGACATCCGCCAGAAGTTCGAGCTCAGCTTCCCGCCCGAATATTATACCCGCCACTTCATCCGCGGCCGGGCGCTGCGCGCGCTCGTCAATCCGCTGCTGATGCTCGGCTTCCGGCTCGCCCCGATCCGCAACAAGATGATCGTGACCGCGGTCAAGTGATTGTGCGCCCGGCCCGCCGGGTCTAGACCGAGCAGGTCCCCGGGGCGCCGCTGTCTGCGGCTGAGAGTCGGCAAAGCATGCCGAGACCCGTCGAACCTGATCCGGCTGACACCGGCGTAGGGAGGGAGCGGCGATCTCGGCGCTTTCTCCCCTTTGAGGAGAGCATCATGGCCGACATCGAACCGCGCTTCGAAAATCCTCCCCGGGACGGGGAGGGGGACCGGTCCCCGAAGGCGAATGGTGGAGGGCGCCCGGAGACCGCGCTGACGGTCACCACCGGGCCGATCCGCGGCAGCCGCAAGATCCATGTCGGCGAGCATCGCGTCGCCATGCGCGAGATCCTCCTCGAACCCTCCTGCGGCGAGCCGCCCTTGCGCGTCTACGATTGCTCCGGCCCCTATACCGATCCCGAGGCCCGAATCGACATCATGGCCGGCCTCCCCGAGCTACGCGCCCCCTGGATCCGCGGCCGCGGCGACGTCGAGGACGTGCTCCAGCGCGAGGTCCGCCCCGAGGATAACGGCCAGCTCGGCCCCGACCGCTCCGCGACTTCGGCAGCAACGAGCGGCAACAGGAACGGCGGCGTCCAGCCCTTCCCCAACGTCCGCCATACGGTGCTGCGCGCGAAGCCCGGCATGAACGTCTCGCAGATGCATTATGCCCGCAAGGGCATCGTGACCCCGGAAATGGAATATGTCGCCGAACGGGAAAATCTGGGCCGCTCCCTTATAAGGGAAGGCGCGTCCCTTATAAGGGACGGCCAGGATTTCGGCGCGGACATTCCGGACTATGTCACCCCCGAATTCGTCCGCGACGAGGTCGCCCGCGGCCGCGCCATCATCCCCTCGAACATCAACCATCCCGAAAGCGAGCCGATGGCGATCGGCCGCAACTTCCTGGTCAAGATCAACGCCAATATCGGCAATTCCGCCGTCGCCTCCGACGTCGCCGCCGAAGTCGACAAGATGGTCTGGTCGATCCGCTGGGGCGCCGACACGGTGATGGACCTCTCCACCGGCCGCAACATCCACGACACCCGCGAATGGATC